>Ga0099793_10000002_pt1 | contig 58308 bp, 42 predicted proteins | sample Rivendell_Oct201_9_FD_77319 | JGI IMG/M metagenome (GOLD analysis project Ga0099793, IMG submission 77319) | Vadose zone soil and rhizosphere microbial communities from the Eel River Critical Zone Observatory, Northern California to study diel... | ecosystem: Environmental > Terrestrial > Soil...
CCTATAAAAAACCTGAAGAAATGAACCGAACGTCAGAACAAGAAAACGTGCAACCCCACGACGAGGCGCACCCCGCCGAAATCTCCCTCGAGCTCCTTTTGACGCGATCGCCGGTAGTCATACACGATGTCGGCGAAGAGCGCGGCCCTTCCGCTCTCCACCATTTTCTCCAATCCGATGCCCCCGTAATAACCGACCTTCTTGTCCGCCTGGAGTGTCTGTTCGGGAGATCGGGGGCTGGAGTATTTCTGCCGGATGGTAACATAACTCATTCCGCCAGAAAACCGGACGAAGAACTGCTGTCCGAGCGGCTGTTTGGCCAGGAGGCCCCAGTGGATGAAATTTTCCTCGAGCGAGACGGTGCTGTCGCCCTGAGCGTTCATCGAGGCCTCCGGCCGGAAAAAAGCTATGTCACCGGTGATAAACACAAGAGGCTCTACCGGAAGGCAGACGCCAACCCCCCAGATCGCCTCGGAGTTCGATTTATAAGTGTCATGAAACTGTTCGTTCGATGGAAAGAACAAACCGCCATATACGGTGAATATGAACGGTGGCTGCTGCTGGGCGAGTAAGGGAGCCGTGTCGAGAAGCATCAAAGCAAGGATGGCAAGAAATATATGCTTCATGGAAAAACCACGGCGCTGCCGACAGTATCGGCATGAATCATCGAGGAGAAGCGAAATGGTCAATGCCGGCGAGCAGTTCATGCCCCGATCCGCTTCCTCAGTTGATCAAAGAGGACTGCCAGCAAAATGACGACACCCAGCACGACCATCTGGACATAGGATCCGACATTCATGAGATTGAGTCCGTTGCGAAGCACGCCGATGAGCATCGCGCCGATGAAGGTTCCGATGATCGAGCCTCTCCCGCCGAATAGACTCGTGCCGCCGACCACTACGGCGGCGATCACGTCGAGCTCATACATAAGCCCCGCATTCGGCTGGCCTGAGTTCATCCGCGATGCGAGGAGAATCCCGCTGAGGGCTGCGAGAAAACCGCAGATCACATAGACGCTCAGGATGACCCGGTTCGTGTTGATGCCGGAGAGCCTCGCAGCCTCGGGGTTCCCGCCAACCGCATAAACATGCCGGCCAAACCTTGTCTGATGAAGAACGAGATAGGCAAGAAGATACACGGCGATCATGATGATTGAAGGGACGGGGACATCGAGCACCCGCCTGCTTCCGAGGATGCTGAATTCCTCCGGCAGTCCCCAGATCGGCCGTCCGTCGGTATACATGTACGCCGCCCCCCGAAGGATCGTCATGAGCGCGAGGGTGACGATAAACGGGGTAATTCTGAACTTGGTGATAAACATTCCCGCAACTAAACCGGATAGCGCGCCGACCATGAGCCCGCTGACGAGCGCGGCGAAGATTGCCAGGGCAGACGGGAGAGGGTATTTCAACACGCTTGTTGCGATCACACCGCTGAAGGCAACCAGTGCGCCGACCGACAGGTCGATCCCCGCCGTAAGGATGACAAACGTCATTCCCACCGCGATGATCGCGATGATCGACGTCTGAAGAGAAACATTCAGAATATTATCCGCGGTGAGGAAGTATGGGGAAAGCTGAGAGAATATAAGGATCTCGATCAATAGGGCGATGCCGATCCCGAACTCCCCCGTGATCTTTCCGATGGGCTTCGGCAGGGCGCCGGTCCTCGCTTCAGACGGCACCGGCAATCTCCGCCTGCTGGCCGGTCGCAAGCAACATTACTTTCTCCTGCGTTGCATCTCTGCGGGAAACGATCCCCGCCAACCGGCCTTCGCACATCACGGCGATGCGGTCGGAAATTCCCAGAATTTCAGGAAGATCGGAGGAGATGACGATCACGCCGATGCCTTGCTCGATCAGTCGATTCATCAGATTATAGATCTCAAACTTTACGCCGACGTCGATCCCCGACGTCGGTTCATCGAAGATCAATAATCTGGACTTCGTGAAAAGCCACCGGGCGAGCACTACCTTTTGCCTGTTGCCGCCGCTGAGTTTTTCGACCTCCTGCTCGATCCCGGGCGTCTTGATCTGCAGTTGCTCGGTATATTGCCTCGCCACTTCAGATTCCCGTTTCCGGTCCACAAATGGCCCTCTGAGGAGTTCTTGCAAATTTGAGAGCGTGATGTTTTCCCTGACGCTCATATTCATTATGAGACCGTAACGGTTCCGGTCCTCTGTCAGCAAGCCGATGCCGAGGTCGATGGCTTCGCGGGGAGACGCCGGATCTATTCTGCTGTTCTCCAAAAACAGATCGCCCCGGTCCCTCCGGTCCGCCCCGAAGATGGCGCGGGCGAGTTCGGTCCGGCCGGAACCGACCAATCCGGCAAGGCCCAGTATCTCGTTCCGGTACACCGTTAGAGTGATGTCGTGCAACATCCCGGCGTCAAGATGTTCTATACGCAGGATCTCCTGACCCCGCGGCAAGGTCAATTTCGGATACTCGTGCTCGAGCTCGCGCCCCACCATCCAGCGCACGAGACTTCTCCGATCTGCCTGCGAGACTGGACAGGTATGGATGAATTTTCCGTCCCGGAGGACGGTCAGCCTGTCGCCAATTTCGAAGATCTCCTCGAGGCGGTGGGAAATGTAAATGATGCCGACACCTTCGGTTTTGAGTCGACGGATAACCGCGAAGAGGTTCTTGAGCTCTTTCTCAGTGAGAGGGGCGGATGGCTCATCCATCGCGAGGATGCGGACTTTTCTCGATAGCGCTTTTGCAATTTCCACGACTTGTCTTTGCGCGACGCTCAGGGAACTGATGAGCGCCGTCGTCGGAATTTCTTCGCCAAGCTGGGCGAGCACTTTACGGGCGATCTCATGCATCTTCTTGAAGTCGATCAAAGAAAAGACGCTTCCCCACGATTGCGACGGCCCCTGGCGTGCCTTCCCCTTTACCGGCTCATCGCCGAGAAGAATATTCTCCGCAACCGTCAACTCCGGAACAAGCTTGAAATCCTGGTACACCATGCCGATACCGTGCCTCTGAGAATCGGCCGGAGTATGCAGTTCGACCGCTTTGCCGTCGATCAGGATCGTGCCTGAATCCTTCGCCACCGCCCCGGCAAGAATTTTCATGAGCGTGGATTTCCCCGCCCCGTTTTCACCCACAAGACAGTGCACCTCTCCGGCGGCCAGATCGAGGTGCACATCCGAGAGCGCAAGGACTCCAGGATATGCCTTGCGGATATCCCGCATTTCGAGAAGGCCACCCATGTTCAGGGAGTCGCTTTTTTCCGGAGAGCTTCTTTATCCACGATGCCTACTTCAACGGGGACAACTTTCGGCACGGACGCGCCGGAAAAGTATTCTTTGATTTTCCCGATCGTTGTCTCGCCGATTTTCTTTGGATACTGAACCACGTCGGCCTTGAGGGCTGTTTCTTTGAGGATGGCATCGACGGCGGGGGGAGTCGCGTCGTAGCCGATGATGTTCACGTTCTTCCGATTGAATTGTTGAACGGCGTCGAGCGCACCGAGCGCAGAGTCGTCGTTGATGCCGAAGATCCCGTTCAGGTCGTGATGGGCCTGAAGAACATCGGACGCAACCTCTATCGCCTTGTCGCGCCGCCCTTCCCCGTTGACGTCGGCGACAATTTTTATCTCCGGATATTTTGCGATCGCATCTTTGAACCCCTGGACGCGGTCGAGAACAGAGGTCAGAGTCGGCTGATCGATGACGGCGACATTTCCCTTTCCGCTCAGGATCTTTGCAAGGTACTCACCGGCGAGGCGGCCCCCCGCCACGTTGTCTGAAGCGATATGGGAGACGACAATTCCCTCCTGGGCGGCGATGTCGGCGGTGAATACGGGGATATTTGCATCATTCGCTTTACGAATGGCCGGTCCGATTCCCCTCGAATCAACGGGGGCGATGATGATCGCGTCAACCTTCCGCGTGATGAAATCTTCGACCTGCGAGCTTTGCTTCACAAGGTCGAAATCGCCTGAAGTCAGAATCAGCTCATAACCTTCCTTTGCCGCCGCGGTGTTAAGCCCTTCCTCCAGGTCTTTATAGAAAACATGCTGCCGCGTCAAGAGCGAAACGCCGATGGTCTTCGATGCGGGGTGCCCTTGTTGCTTCGTGCAGCCAAGAATCGAGAGAGCAACTATGAGATAACCGGTAATGATCCTTTTCATTTCCCCAACCCCTCGCTAAGTGATTCGATCATCGTTTTGTTTTCCTGTCCAGTACCACCGCAAGCAAGATCACCAGTCCGATGGCGACTTGCTGCCAGTAAGCTGACACATTCAGTAAAACGAGGCCATTTCGCAATATCCCCATCAAAAGCGAGCCGATGATCGCACCGAGGATCGTTCCTCTTCCCCCCGAGAGGCTGATGCCGCCGATGACGGCGGCCGCAATGACATCTAACTCGTAACCAAGACCGGATGTAGATTGCCCGACACCAAATCGTGACGTGAACAAGACGCCGGCAATTCCGGCGGAAAGCCCGCACACTCCGTAGACCAGGATCTTCATCGCGCCGACATTGACACCGCTATAAACTGCAGCCGCCTCGTTCCCTCCGATGGCATAGGTATACCGTCCCCATTTCGTAGCTTTAAGCAGAGATCCGATTCCGAGGGCGAACGCGGTCATGATGACAATTGCGATAGGAATACCAAGCAGAGACCCCTGACCGATCATGAGAAAGCCCGCCGGAAGGTTTCTGATCGTTTCTCCGCCCGTAAGCGCGAAGGCCAGGCCGCGCGCGACGCTCATCATTCCGAGCGTCGCGATGAAGGGCGGCAGTTTCGCTTTCGTGATCAGCAAACCGTTAATGACCCCGCACCCAATCCCCACCAGCACTCCCAGGGACACACTAGAGATCATACCGAGAGCGCCGTTGAGCAGGACTGCTGTAACGACTCCCGACAATCCGAGAACCGAACCGACCGAGAGATCGATCCCGCCGGAGATGATCACGACAGACTGCCCCACCGCCATGATCGCGATGAACGACAGCGCTCTGATCACCTGAGAAATGTTGGACCAGGTGAGGAAAGTGGAATCAAAGAGATGAGGACCGCCAAATGATGAGGTGAGAATTGTGAGGATGAGGACTTCCGCCAGCAGGGCTGCCCAGATGCCGAGGTGTTTGCCATTCGGAAACGCCATCACGCTGTGCGTTCGATTGCTGCGTCGTCGTGGGAGGAGAGCGGGCAGTCACGCCCGCGAAAGCAGCCCTATCTTACAAAGATTTTTCATGCGGTGCAAATTGCCCCTTTATTTCAAGGAAACAATTTGTGGGGCACTCCGCTGGAATCCAGTGTGGATGAGGCTCACTTGCGGATGTTGGATTTGTCGGATGTGGTTTGTACTTTGCAAAAGTAGGAATAGCGGAGGAAAATTGGTATGCGGCAGGTGCCCATCTCGTCAAAGCAGCGAAACCATTCTATGCGGATAACACTGCCCAATCTGATCATTCTCATCCTTCTCGTCATTGCTAGTGGATGCGACAAGGCGAACCCGCTGCTGGAGTTGGCCCCGCTTGGTGCATTTCGATACAAAGCGTACGACACCACAGGTGTACCCATCGTTAAGGGTTGGTTTACGCTTGACATGAACGATTCGGACGACATCAGCGGCGAATGGCACTTCGCACAAGTGGGTCATTACCAAAACACCGGACCGCAAGTTGGTGTTGGAAAACTCGCAGGTGGTCTGTATCAGGGAAATCTTTGGCTCGTACTGATTCCGGAAGCGGTGGATAACAATATCACGCTCGACGGAAAACTTGTGGCGAACACCTACACCGGCACTTGGAGTTGGTCGACTCTTATCGGAAGAACGAATTGGGGAAGGTTTGAAGCCGAAAAATGAATGGCATTCCACACAAATGGAACCCCGTCATCTTTCTTTTTCTCATCCCATTGACTCTCGCGTCATCCGCTGGGTATTCTCAATGGATTCAAACCGCAGGTCCCGAGGGTGGTCGCGCGAACGCGTTCGCACGCGTAGGCACTAAATTGTTCGCGGCATGCGATGTTGGTGGAGTTTTTCTAACCACCGATACTGGAAAGAGTTGGAAGGCTGCAAGGAGAGGGTTACCGATTGCTTCGGTTTACTCGCTGGTAATCCATGACGGGTCTCTCCTCGCAGCTACTTACGGTGATGGTATTTATCGCTCAACGGACGAAGGTTCAATATGGGCCAGGGCGAGCGATGGATTGCGCGATTATTATGTGACGGCGCTCAAGGAATACCGACAGTTCATTTTTGCTTCGACATATGCGGGGGGAATCTATCGTTCCAGTAATGAGGGAGTCAGTTGGACGGAAGTCGACAGCGGATTAGCCCCCATATTGTCCCTGGCCACGAATGGCGTGTACTTGTTTGCAGGAATTCTTGGAAGTGCCGTCCTCCGTTCCCGTGACACCGGAAATACGTGGCAGGGATTCTCGAACGGCTTGATCTCCGATATTCAGGACTTTACCATCAGTGAGGGCAACATTTTTGCCGGATCGAATGGGACCGGAATTTTTCGATCCACTGATAGCGGCGCGACGTGGGTAAACGTCATCAATGGTTTGACCAACACATATGTTAGCGCCCTCGCGTCGACCGGTTCGACTCTATTTGTAGGGACGCTGGCCGGCGTTTTTCGATCCAGCAACGGTGGCAACGAATGGACCCCCATCGACACAGGACTGACCAAGTTGCGTGTGCTCGCATTAGAAGCTGACAGCACGACCGTCATGGCGGGTACATACTACGGTGGAATATTTCTGTCCACGAACGGGGGTATGAATTGGTCGGCCGCGAACACAGGGTTGATAGCGTCGGAGGTTTATTCGGTTTTCATGGATGGCAATTCTGTTCTTGCCGGGACTGGCGGCGATGGAATGTTTCGTTCCACAGACAATGGACTAAGCTGGATCGCGGCAAATTCCGGGACGAACAACCTCTCGATCACTGCCTTTGTGAGAAACGGCGCCAACCTATTCGCCGGCACCTGGGGTGAAGGGATTCTTCGGTCGTCGGACGATGGGCGGAGCTGGATCGCCGTCGACTCCGGACTTACAGATAAGATTATCTGGTCATTTTTGGCCGACGGTGTTAACACGATGGCCGGAACGGCAAGAGGGCTTTTCACCACGAGTGATGACGGTGGAATCTGGATGAATGCAGATCCTCCGCTCGCGGACAACGGCGTGCGTGCATTGGCCTCAAATGGAGGTACATTATTCGCCGGGACAGACAGCGGCGTCTTTCGGTCGACCGATCATGGGAAGAGTTGGGTAAGTTCTAATTCGGGACTCTCCGGAAGTCAAGTGAATGCGATTGCTGCCGTGGGGTCCGGCGTGTTTGCGGGCACCTCGGGGGGAGGGATCTATCGATCCACCGACGATGGCATGAACTGGTCCCCTGCGAGCTCGGGTTTAAAAAATTCGTTTGTGTGGTCAATTGTGAGCCGGGATTCCAATATCTTTTCGGCAACTTCGGGGGGCATCTATCTTTCCAGGAACTGGGGTTTGAGCTGGATTGAGGTTGATACCGGCTTGGGAAATAAGAGTGTGGCGTCGCTTGCTCTGAGCGATGGGGAACTCTTCGCCGGCACCTTTGGTAACGGTGTATGGCGACGTCCTCTATCCGAAATCATTACTGTTGTTCAACCATCCTCTCAAAGCTCTCCCCAATACTTCTCTTTGCGTCAAAATTATCCAAATCCATTCAACCCTTCCACGGCAATTCTATTTAACATCCCAAGACAATCGTACGTCCGATTGCAGGTTTTTAATTTGCTGGGACAACTGATCGAAACCCTCGTCAACGAGGACAAGAGCCCGGGGACATATAGTGTGAGATGGGATGCAATTCAAGAACCGACCGGGCTATATTTCTATCGCATGGTTGCCGGTGATTTTGTGCAGACAAAGAAAGCGATCCTGTTAAAATGAAGCTGTGCCCGCTCTTCAGATCGGAGCGAATTCCGAATTCCGGATTTCATTCTTGTAAGCCCAACTCGGGTTTGGCAAGTCAATGAGTAAGAAAGCCGTTATCATCGGAATATTCGTCTTCTTGAGCGTTACGAATGTTTCTTCCCAAACTCTAACAGCCACAGACGGAGAAATGCATTACTTGGTGCCGGGTCACACATACACTCTTAGACCAATCCCGGGAAGTGATACGTCGGTTAACCCAATTATTACTGGCGCAGAGTGGGGAGAGCCCATGACATTTGCTCTCAACGCACCCGCCGGGACACAATTCCGTGTTTCATTTATACTAACGGGCGACGAGGCGATTTGCGGCTCATCGATCTCATCCTCTTTTTACACCAATGCCCTCCGCTGGGAAGAAAAAGATGTCCGCTTTGATCCAACCGACGCGCAAATCATAACTGCTGATTCAAACGGAAAGGCCACATTAGACCTCGGCATCAGCATCACGATTCAATCCAACACAAGGCGCCATAGCTATCAAGCACGGGTGAACTGCTTGATGGTAAGCCTGCAAACCGGCGATTCGCTTGCTTCCTCTGCGGGTTTTTATTCTGACGGCGGGGACTTATCTACCACTGCCGTTGATGGGGATATGGCGAACCTGTCCAGAGGATATACGTATTCGCTCACTCCCAATACCAGCCCGAGTCCGATCACGCCTTTGATCAATGGCCACGAACAAGGAAGAACGGCACAGCTTCAGACCGACGTAGGTTATGGGACGCCTGTACGGGTCGTATTTATTCTGCCGACCCGTCTTATCGGGGACGATGGGAATTACAGCCTTCCGTGCGGATTCAAATCTGATGCAATATATGTGGAAGAAACGGGCGAGCGATTCGATCCTAACAGACCTGATACAATAATGCAGGGATCAGGCTGCACGCTCACGCTCGATGTGGGGATCACTCTATCAGTGCCTTCCGATGCTGTAACGGGCGGGTACACGGCACAAATAATTTTGGAAGCGTCGTATATCGGAAACTCCAAGAGCATGCCCCCCGGCGGAATGCGATCTGAAATGGAAATGCTGATCGGAGTTCGAGTCTCCGATTATGACATACCCGCGTCTATTTCACTCTTACAAAACTACCCCAATCCATTTAACTCCTCGACAACGATCACCTATGGTTTGCCGGAGCCGGCTAGTGTGACTCTTAAAATTTTCGACCTCCTCGGTCGTGAAATTACCACGCTGATTCACGGATATCAATATGCTGGATGGCATACGATCGATTGGAAGGCAGATGAAGTGGCGAGTGGCGCGTATGTCTACAAGCTTGCGGCGGGCAATTTTACTCAAGCAAAGAAGGTGTTGCTGGTGCGGTGAATGTCTTTAAGCATCCTAACACCCGCGACCCATGATCTGTGATCGTTGAGCCGGGAGGTGCCGTCAATCATCTGCGTGACAAGCTCTTCAGTCTCAATACCTTCAAGTCCAACAGCGGCATGAATATCGGCCGTGCAGAAATAGTTTCGAAATCCCGCTTAATAAGTCCAATCCCAGGCGCCAACCATTGATCTTCGGACTCGCCCCACCAGTACTGAATTCTTATTCTTAGACAATCGCGGAAAATGCCCGCATACGTCTTCACAGTGTCAGAACGGCTCACCATAATGCACTTGATCGTATCGCCGTAAAAGTAGAAATCCCAGGAACTATCCTTTTGGGCTGACGTCTTGTAGAGGAGCCCATCTACCGCGTTCTCAATCTTCACCGTGTCGAATAAGCCCAGCGCATGTATGTCGCCGTTGGAACCTTCTCGAAGCAGGAAGGTTATCGGGTAACCCCCACCAACAGGATAGTCCACCACTTTGAAATACGTCTGACCTCTTATGTAACTGGTTCCTTCGATGTGAGCATAGAACGCGCCGATTGCTGTATCAAGGGCTGTCCAGTCGTATCCCAGAGAATCGCCAATTACAAGGTGCATGTAATGCATGGTTCGTGAGGAATGCACGGGAACCGTCAGATTATCTATCGCATTCTCATCCCGTGAACAACCGACAAACCAAATTGAGAGCACGATGAAGGCGAGGGGTTTCATAGCTCACCTCAATAACAATGCCTTTCGGACCTGCGTGAATCTTTTGCCCGGGTCATTCACGCCGACAGCGTCCAGCTTGTAATAATAGGCACCGCTTGGAAGCGCGCTTGCTCTCCATTCAGTCGCTTCGAAACCAGCTGCCATAAGGCCATCCTCTAAAACTTGCACGGCTTGCCCGAGGAGATTGTATATCTTCAGAGTAACCTTGCTATCCACCGGCAACTGATATCTGATAGTTGTTGTCGGATTAAAAGGATTGGGATAGCTTTGCTCGAGTGCGAACTCCACTGGAATTTGAGGGCCATCCATGAGCTTCAATTTGACCACAAGATCCGAAGAAAGAAGTTGCGTCGATCCATCCGCCGTCAGTTGAAAATCCCGGTTCCCGACTTCAAGTGATGCATTGATTGGTTGCGATTTTGTCTCCCAGCCAAGCGTGACAGGATATTCGGCCGACGTAATGTATATGGGAAATTCATGAGTCTTGCCCTTTTCTACAATTTCGACCATTCGATCGGAAGCAAAGCGAGCATCAAAGACCCCATCAGGAGACGCCGGCGGAAATTCAAGAAGATCGTTCGGCACGTTTTCATCGCGCCTCGTTCCGAAATAGAGCGTTTGACGATGGCCGCCTGCATCTTCAATCCGCAACACGTCGAAGCTGTTGAAATCGACCATGGTTGTTAACGGTTTGGGACGCTTGCTCCCCTTCGAGGAAAGAATAATCTTGCCGGGTGAATTGCATCTGACCCAATAACCCCGGAACGGGATGTCGGTCGGTGCAACATAGTACCCACCGGAAAAACCAAAGAATGTTCCTCCGCCAAAGAATGTTGCTCCGCTCATGATGCCCGGGGGAATCGAAGTGATCGAGCTGGTCGGAACTGGGCTGCTGATCGAGCCGATCAAGTTCCAATTTGTTGTGACATCAATTGTCTCCGCCAATACCGTCGTCCCGGTCAAACTAATGAAGCCTCCGCTGGTCGTCTTGAGCCAGTATCCACGGCCGTTCACCATCGTCCTCCCCCCGACGTATCCGGCGGAATAATAGAACACGTAGCAGGACCAACAAGGTGTCGGATTCCACAACGCCGGCAGAACGAATGCTTTTGCCTTGGGGGACATGTGAATCGGCAGTGAGATCAGACTCCAGCCATCCGATGGCATATATGTATAAACAGACTCACCGCTCACTGCATAGAATCGATTGACATGCGACCAGTTGGAAGTTACACTGTCGGTTTTAACGCTGACACGCCAATAGTAGCCCGTATCGGGGGCCAGGGGACCGACCATCTTGACAGTGTCGGTGAGTGTTGAGTCATCAGAGGCCAGCGCGGCAAATGAAGAATCATATGAGAGCTGCAAATGGAAAGTCCTTGCGCCAGCGACGGGCACCCGCCAGCGCAGGATGGGAGATGTCGAGAGGCCGGTTACATCAACGGGAATAGGCGAACTGATTTGGCCTTTAGCGATCGCGATGAAGAGGAAGGCCATTAGCGCTGGCAAGACGTGCCGGTGCAGGTAGAAACGAATCATGCGCATACAGAACCTCCTTTACTGCGGCTACAACTGCGGGGAAACGCTACTCCCTTAATATAGAGAACATGCTATCGAGGTGCAACTGTCATTTCCCCTTATGTTCGACGGCTGGCTCCTTTATATCGATGATCAGGGCATGCCGGATCACCGTATCGATATTCTCCACACTGTGGGTCCCTGCCTCACTCCAGAACACCAAATCCTTCCGTGGCTCCTTGTCGACGGGCTTCCCACCCGGCAATGTAACTCTTACTTTTGCCTGTTGTAGAATAACTGTGAGATGGGCCGGATGTGAGTGCATTCCAACGCCGCAGACACCCTCGTGTGGCTTGGCGGTATATTCCGTCACACGGACCTTATCATTCTCGAGGATGACCTTAATCTCTTGGGCGTGAAGCGTCAATATCGGAATGGCCGCGGCAAGGTATAATATTAGATAAATACGGTGTGATTGACCCATGTGGTATCCCCTTCCAAATTGGTTTATGCAGGTGAGAGCTTTCTCATTTACTGATTCCTGAGCGCTAGTGACTCATCCAGCCCCATTCGGCTTTTTCGTTCCTCTCTTTTGAGCATCGATACCTACCCCCAGCGCCAAGCCAACAGCGATGCCAACGGCCGTCCATGTGGCGATATCATGCGATGCCGCGCCGACAGCCACTCCAATTCCTGCGCCGATGGCAATAGCGAATCCTATGCGGCCGCCTTGGCTACCGGGTTTCGGTTTGTTGTTTGACGGTTGGTCCATGGTTCACGGATTCCTCGTCGTGCTGGCAGGAGATCGCCTATTTATTTACTGCAGGAACCGCCGGAGGAGAGACGATGTCCGGCTTAAGGCTCGTTGCAATTGCGAGTAGTTCATCTTTTTGCGGTATGCTGAACTTGGTAAGCACGGCTACCAGATGATTGACCGCCGCCTGCCAGTCGGATTCGGTTATTCCGAGTCCGCCATGGGCGGCCTTCATTGAGCGGCCGATATAGAAACACGGCCCGCCGCAGGCTTCGCACAATTGTTCTACAACCAGCTGACGGATGCGTTTCTTCGAATCAACACCGTGACCGGCGAAGAATTTGCCGAGTTGCGGGTCGTTCACGAGTCGCGGCACAAAATCATCCACGACGGCGGCGATCGCATCATAGCCGCCCAGACGCTTGTAAAGTGATTCTGACTTTTTCTCCTGGGATACTGCCCCCGCCCTACTCAACATCGTGCATAAGCCAAGAAGGACTAGGGTTAATTGAACGGCTCTCACTGAGCCTTGTTTGAACATGGCACAGCTCCTTTCATGAATGATGGGATCGCAGGAAAAGTCATGTTGAGTAGTTGTACAAATTGAACCGCCCTAAGAAAAGCCCCCGGAAGATTCCCAGATGATAGGAAAACTTGGATGGAATGTCAAGTGTCCGGCGCGAAGCCGACCGCGAGCTACCAGGCCTGGAAACCCAAAGAAGTGCCGCGCGAGCAATGGCGAGGCTTCCGATTTATAACCGGGTCAAATTATCGAATCGGTTGGGGAGGGATACCGAGGGTGACGGCCGCCGTACGCTCAGGAAGCACGTCTCAGATCTTATTCGGACGTCCCCTGAGTAGAGAAGACCAGGGATTTAATTTTTAGCGAGCGCCGGCTTTGCTTCGCGTACTTCCAAAGTCGCGAGGCTTACTTTCTGTTTTTGCAGTACTCTTTTCAGCCGCCGGGGGAGCTACCACGAATGCTGGCGGGGGAGTCACAATGATTATTACCGGCTGTGGGTCACCAATAAGAATCGGCCCGTGGTCGGGTGGCGGTGGCTGCGAAGCCAATGAAATCTGCTCAACAGGAGCAGATGCGACGGGCCTGTCAGTTTCAAATACCTGATCTTGAAACACAATATCGGCAACGGAGTTGTCGTCATCACGATTACGAATCTGTGATTCAGATGTCGTGCCGTCATCGAACGCGAGGATCAGCTTATCCGCTTCGACACGATATACACCCCTCGCCTCGCTCATGCTTTCATGACGATCCTTGTAATCTTTATCGGATGGATACTGACCGGTATCCGCGCTTGAGGGGTAAACAAACGCGAACGAATGGTCGCCGTCGAACAAAAAGCTCTCCCGGGAGAGCGAAGAATTCGCCAAGGAATGATACGTCCCATGAATCAATTGCTCGGCCTCTCCTGCATTGCTTTTCCGGTAGGTTCGCGTCGAGCCATCTGGCAGCGTCAATGCAAGGCCACCCCCCTGAAACGTGTAAGGATAATCTGTCGACCCATCTCCATCTTCAATTCGAATTGCGCCTGGAATCAATGCGTAATCTGCCGGCTCACGGTCCAGAAGCATTTTGTGATCCGATTCGAATGCCAATGTCCATTTGTCTCGGTACGTGCGATATTCCCACACCCCTCGAAGCTGGGATAGGGTCCTGTCCGTCAAGAATGAATTCTGCCCATGCGCTTTGGGGACTGCGACCGCGATGAGCAGCAGGAGGGTCAGGGAGGTCTTCGTGAGGTAGCGTCGCATCGAACTGTTTATCGGATCATTCAGGATTGTCATTCTGGGGGTTTGACACACAATAATAGTGCCAGATCTGTAACTGGGGGGTGTTTGAAGAAAGTGTCAAATCAGTATCAATCTGTCAGTTTGAGCTGCTCCGTGCCGTCAAAGCATCGTTGGAAGTCCATCTAAACCAACAGATTGTCCCAAAATAAACACGCTTCTTTGCTTTCCCGTGGAATTTAAAGCATATTTCCACCGATTGCGGGATGTGGCAAACGCAGTCAACCCCTTGCCTACGAAACTTTGCCGCCCGAACCCTGGGCATGTAAGCATCGAAAACCGTCGTGAATGCGTTATGAATCGCACCATGTATCCAGGATATCGCCCTACCGAACCGGCCACGCAAGACGATCCCGCCCATTCGCATACTGGTTCCCATCTCCATCGGTACGAGCAGCTCATCGAAGCGGCGAAGATCGTTAACTCGACGCTCGATTTGAATAAGTTGCTGAACATCATAGCAGAGACAGCTCTGAAGAACGTGGGAGCTGATCGGGGGACACTGTACCTTGTCGACGCCTCTCGACAGGAACTATGGTCGAAGGTGATCAATGATCCGGCACTTGATGAAATACGCCTCCCTCTGGGGAAAGGGATTGCGGGATATGTCGCCGTAACCGGCGACATTGTAAACATCGCCGAAGCCTACTCCGATCCGCGATTCAATCCCGAGTACGACAAGAAGACCGGCTACCTCACGAAGACAATCCTCTGCATGCCGCTGAGAAACAAGGATGGCAACATCATCGGGGTATTCCAGCTTTTGAATAAACGTAGCGCCACTTTCGATCTCGATGATATCAGTTTCATTGAAGCGCTTTCCGTGCATGCTGCGATTGCCGTGGAGAACGCCCGGCTGTACGCGCAGGAGCGGGAGAAGATTGCGCTCGAAAAGGAGTTTATTGCTGCGCGTGAAGTGCAGTTGAGCCTGGTTCCAAAGCACCTTCCCAGCATGCCAAACTTCTCATTTGCTGCCTGCACGATTCCCGCGACGGAGGTCGGAGGGGATTACTACGATTTTATCAAGCTCGACGAAAATCGGTACGAAATCGTCATCGCATGTGGTCGGGAAGGGACTCCCTGCGGCTCTCCTTGCGGCAGTTGGGAAAGGGATCTTCTACAGTCAAGCAATGAACAGCTATTCACCATCCTTGCATCTGAAAGGAAGCAATAGCATCCTGAGAAATCATGTCCCCCGGAAGTTGTTCATCACCGGTTTGATCGCCATCGTCGATTCCCCGACGATGAGAGTAACACTATCCAACGCAGGGCATTGCTTTCCTCTGCTTTACCGGGCCGCGACTTCCATGGCGGAACAGCTTTGCATAAGAGGCACAGCATTGAATTTCACTGATGCGATCGTATGCAACGATTACTCAATTCGTTTGCAGGCCGGGGATTCCGTAATCCTCTACAGCGACGGCGTGACTGAAGCGAGGAACGTCTCCGGCGACTTGTTCGGCGTTGAGCGGCTCCAAGCAACAGTTAGCCACGCGGGTCACGAAGCACCAGATTCATTGCTCCGGACGATATTAAACGAGATCAAGATTTTTTCCAACGATGTGGAGCAGAGTGATGACATCACAATCGTCATCATGAAAGCGACCCTGTAAAACCCGGGAGGAAAAAACTCTCGATAGGAGAGAATAGACTGGGAATTCGACTGTTCGGGTATCATGCAGTCAAGTCGACTGGCGCTTCCTTTATCGCAAAGAGCACAATTTCCTCTTCCTTGCCCCTCAGTTTTATTCTCCCCATGTTCTCCGTGGTCAATTGGTTGGTAACCGATAGAAGCTTCAGGAGATCTCCCGAGAGCAGCAGCGGCCGGTTGGCCGTTGTGCACTCCGAGCGGATGCGTGCGGCTGTGTTGACCGCGTCGCCGTGAAAGACTAAATTGCGCTTAATGTCCCCGCTCAGACCGGCAACCACAGTCCCGTAATGGAAGCCCGCCTTAAACCTCGGCACAAAACCGTACTTACGCTCATAGTTGTCGTCCACTTCTGCGATCGCTGCTACCATGCGGAAGTAGCAGTTGATGCACTTCGCACCGCGTAGTCCGCGGTCCTTCGCCCATGTCACCACCACCTCATCGCCTACATACTGGTAGATTTCCCCTCTGCTTTCCAGGATAGCCGGGGTTATATCATAGAAGAAGTCGTCGAGGAGCTGGTGGTATCGTTTAGGTCCCAACTTCTCCGCCATCGTTGTGGACGCATTGAGATCGAGAAACATGAACACCCGCCGTTCCTCCACAGGCTTATGGTACTTCCCGATGAAAAAATCAAGCAGCATGTTCTGCCCGAGCATGCGGTTCACCTGGCGCAGAAAGTTGACCGCGAAGATCACCACGAGAGCGTATGGACCTACCTTCAAGAATCCCTGCTGGTAAAAAACGGTAAAGGGGGTTGACTGAAACGACTCGACAAATGTGCGGTCGTGTAACACCACCTGTTCCAAAGAGAGAACTCCGAGGGCGGAGACATAAGTGACGGCCAGATAGTAGAGGGTTTGCGCGGCAAGAAAGGCCGAAAACGGCAGGCGGCGAAGACGCGACTGAAAAAGATATAGCTCTCCGAGGGAGAATGCAATTCCGGCGAAGAGTCCGGTAAAGAGGCCAGTCAAGATCGAATGCCATTTCGGCGCATGGTCGCACAATGTGTGGGGCGTATCGAATACTAACGCATAAACTGACCCAAACAACATCGCCATGGTGGTTATGGTGACGCCGGCCATCAACTTTCTTTTTGTACCCGTAGTCAAAGTCATGGTAGTTGAGCCTCGTAAGAAATAATTGTGTTGGTCACAAAAGTGTGGAAAGTCGGAGGAGAATACGAGTCAAATGTTCCTTTGGGGTGGAAAATTATTGCAGCACAACCTCCACGGAGGCACCCTTCATCGTTTCATCCAAAAACATCCAGTTGAATTTTGCTCGAATGGTGATGCCACTAAACGTAAACCAGAATGGGATAGTGCCGGATTCGAGACTCACAGAGACGAGTCCTCCATGAGACCTGAGGGCCTCTCGCAGTCCCCACACATGTCCACCCTCAAACCGAACATATTCGATGTACCGAAAGGGCTTCCTGGTTCCAAGCCGGTATGGCTTCAACCCGGTACTGAAACTCAATCCCCCCGACACCGCTACCAGGTCTCGTGAGCCGTTGTCAAGAAAATGAGTGTACGTTGCCCCTGCGGAGAAACGATCCATCAATGGAACATCGGCCAGGAGCGCAATCGCTGGAGAATACCCCACCCCAACATGTGCGACGGCGCTAGTTGAGCCGTTATACGCAAGATAGCCGCTTCCGCATGTCAGGAGCAGTCCCCAATAGCTTGGCGGGATATATCGCTCCTGCTCAAAACGCACCGATGCGATGGTCTTGTCATGTCTTATTAAGTTTTCCGCAAGTGTATCTCTTCTCCCTGGGGGTAGATCACTTAGATGATGGCCATGCAGCGAATCGTGGGGAATCCACCGGTCAGGAAGCAGCCAGGTTGGCAACGCTTTCTTCGGATAAATGAATTCTTCATCGATATCGGCCTTATCCGGATCTCGAAATCCAGGGTCTTCCTCACTTTCCCGAACTTGGGGGTAATGAACTCTTTGACGCAGACTATCAGAAGTTAGAGCGCTGATACTCCATGTTGCAGAAATCGGCACAGGCAGGCGCAAGAGGGTGGGCATTTGAAGTAACTCGTAATAGTCTTTCAAATCATAGGTCGCGGTCCATCCCCGAACAATGGAAGGAATAGTCATGCTCTGCTGGTTCGTGTCGATGATCCTGCTTAAACACTTTGGGATATCGGTGGAGTCAATGTAAGCGTAATGTACAAGAAACAATTCTCGCAGAGATGAGGTCAGTGCATTAAAGCTGTGCTCGAAAGTGGGTGCATACCACTCGAACAGCCGATCGCCGAATGTCAGCCACACATCACCCCGAGAGTCGATCACATAGGCTCCTTCGTTATTGTAATAATCATGAGCTACTTTCGTGTTGAGGGGATGTAAGAATGCGAAGGGGTCAGACAACGGAACCAGGAGATGACCCGCCGAGAAAGCATCCAAAAGATATCCTTCAGCGATGGCCTCATACGTCAAAGCGAGCTCGAGCCATCCTCCGGTTTTCTGCTCCCCCGCGCGTTTTGCATAGTGCAGCGCAGCCAGATGATAAACGAGATAATTCACAATGACGTTCCTATCCGATAAGGGAATGTTCGGCAACGGCGGAGATTTTTGAGGGGGCATGATTCGATTGGCCTGATCCGCCAGAAGTTGTTGCTGCAAGATCTCGCTCAATTGAGGAGACCCCAGCGAACGCAATTGCTCTAAGATAGTTTTTCCGCGTTCCTGGAATCGAGCGGAAACAAGCTCGTCTTCCGAGCTCACTGAGCAAATTTCACCGAAGTTTTTTCCATTCCACAGCCGCTTATGGAAGCAGGAATTCGAGGGTCTGAAGCACCAGCCGTCGTCAGATTCGATTGCGCCGCAGTCTCTTAACACCACGGCGAGTGCACTGTCAGCCATCAATCGGTGCTCGTACGCATCCGCAGCGAGCAGCATACCTACGGGCCACGAGAGGAGCATCACTGTGACTCTTAATGTTCGCATGGATTGAGCTCTGGTCAGACTACTTCCTCCCCCAATTCTTGACAAGAAAGTCTATCGTGTTCTGCGCCATAATCTTATCGGTGATCTTCGGATCCCCAAATTCATCATCGAGATATGATTGAAGCTTCCCGATCTCGGCAAGACACTTCATATCTTTCGGGGGCGGTATATAACCTTCAAAATCGCTGGCAATGCCGACATGATCCGGTCCGCATAACTTTACGATGTATCTTATCGTGCGAACGGCATCCTTCAGGGACCCATTCTCTAACGCCTCATGTTCCGAATTGAAATTCGAGAGCCAGTACGGCATCAAGACAACACCGATGACACCCCCGCGTCGTGCGATTTCCTGCAGGTGTTCATCGCGCAGAGAGTACGCATGATCGCCGAGCGTTCGTGCCGAGACATGTGTCGCAATAACCGGACAGGATACCTCAGAGAGCACATCGGCGATTGTCGCCGACGTGCCGTGCGTAACGTCAATAATGATACCCAGCTTCTCCATTTTCTTAACAACAGCCCGTCCGAACTCACTCAAGCCCAGGTATGGTTGCTTACTATTGTCATCCGCAAAGTATGGAAACGCGTTTGCAGCTGAGCCAATACCTTTGTGGAAGAAGTGGGTAACTGTGATGAGCGCGACCCCGCGCCGTGCAAACTCATCGAGGGAGTCAATGTTGCCGCCGAGTGCATGTCCGCCTTCAAGCGCATGAACGACGACTGTACGAAACCCAGGACCGGTCTTGGGGACTTGGATGAAAGAGTTTAGTTGCTGCGCGTTCTTGGCCAAAACTGCATAGTTGCGAACCTCCGGCTTCTCGAGCTCTTCCTCCAGCAACCTCATCATGCGGAACGTATGTGCAATGGCATTCGGATCAGGATCGGTTGGCATCGAAAGCCACTCGTCGAACAGATTGATATGAGCCGCGCACAGTACGTCAATACCCGCTTCGTAAGAAGACTTCCATGTCACCTCCGTTGGGTTGGCAAACGCCTTCGCAAGGCGGGGCAGCAAGGGGTTCGCGATCCCGACCGGAGTAACCTCAAGCCATTCATTCACCATGGGATGGACATGAAGATCGGCTAACAAACGACGGCCGCTTCTTGTTCGGCTCAAAGCAAGAGCGTCACAGGCTGAGCGACATCCGGGAATCGAGCTCAGAACTGCTGAAGTGAATAAGCCTGCACTTGTATAGAGCGCAGATTGTAGAAACCGGCGGCGGGAGGGGTGCATAGTGTTAAGGATGTTCATTCATCTTTTTGCACGTCATGGAATACGTCGAACGCAACACCGATGCTCAGAAAGATTTGAATATACTGAGGATGGATTCTCACCGACTCCTGGTCTCCAAGCTGTTGAGGCACGGAGAAACTCTTAACGTACTTCACACCACCATCCAAACTAATCTTGTTGTCGAAATTGAGATCAACGCCCATTGACAGATCGTACCCAAAGACAACATGGTTTTCTGCGTCTTTGTTCTTCCGAATGTCGGAGGTATCGCCGTGGAGGACGACGTCGGTACTGATTCCATAATGAACGAGTGCGAAATTCAATCCAGCGTGAGGGCGGAAAAATGCTTTTCCGTGACCGCCGACTTGTGGACCTAGATAGAATCTAAAGTAGTGCTGATTGGTTTCTTGTGTATACGGGAAGGGGACTCCTCCGACATATGCGACGTCGTCGAAGGATTGGCTGAGCAGATTCACATACTCAATCCCAACAACTCCCGCCAGCACATTGTATAACTGCGGGATTGGAAAGACCGCATATGCGCCGGCGCCAAAGTTTTCACTGCTGTATTTCTTCGCATCTACCCCATACGGTTTCATCGACAAAACAGCTACGGCTACTTTTCCCCCGGCGATTCCGCGAGATCCACTCAATGCAAGGATGAGCATCGGGAACGTTAGCAGAGTGCGCATCCTGTTTGGACACAAGATGATCAGCATAGAACCTCCGAGATGAGTGAGCATAGCGAGTGAAGTGAGCGATATGGGAAGGGAATCATAACCACCATTAAGTCGCTCGAAGCAAATTTGATTAAACACAAAACCCATCCTCGTACCTGCTGGTTGCAGATCCATGGATGGGTCTATCGAATGAACATGCCCCCCGCGGGCGTTCTCCCGAGTCAGGAAGTGAATTCAGCAAAGGTAGACAAAAGGGTGGGGAAAGTCAAGCAACCGGGACAACAACGCGGCTTCCTTTCAACCTTTATCAGGTCCGGGATTGGAATATAAAGGCAATGGATTTGTTTCCTAAGTTTATTCTTCTACCTTGCAAACCTGTGTAAGGGGGTGGTATCGTCCTTCCGTGAATTCACAGCTATGTGTCTTCCGGGAATTTGGACAAAGGGTAATCATTTTCTCCTGATCCGATCCTAATTGTCATCCTGAATTCAGCAAAGATGAAAGTCGCCTGGATTATCCTGATTCTTCCCTCACTCGCTCTTTCTTCACCCCGGCCGCACGAAGACCCCTGCCGTTGCAAAGACAAACGAGCCGATTCCCGTTACCGGTCTGTCGAGAAGCACTCGACCCACTTTTCACAGCACCCCGTAGCTAAAGGGACAATCACTTGCAAAGAAATTATTGCGTGGCAGCATCGGTACTCGACCACTATGAAAAGCATATCGTCCAGGAGTCTCCGCGCGGCGCGCGTAAAAGGAACTCCGGAGGATTCTTTGTATACGCTCATCGGATCTATGTACTTTGTACGACATGAATCGCAGAAAAACGGAGACTGTGATCTTCATATCGAGATCGGCACGATGGATCCATCGGAGATGAGGGCGATCGTGGAAGTGACAAACGATAATTGTGATTTGCAGAAGATGATTTTAGATCATATCGCGTCAAAAGGATATTCCCCGAGCAAGGAGTTTACCGCCGGATTGCCATGTGTGGTGAAAGGTCTGGGTTTTTGCGACTATCACCAGAAACCGTTCGAACATGGCCGGCCGGGGAAGACTAACGTGAGTTCGTGGGAACTTCATCCCGTCTTGAACATCCAATTTAAGTAACATCTACTCCAGATTAATGAAGGGCAATTGGGGAAAATGAGGGTCCGGCGATTCGCTGACGCGAATAGATGCTTCAAGTATCCGACCCTCCTCTCTTGCCTACTGGCGATATCAATATCGAATGGCTGCAGCATTCGCTCCATCTATATAAACAGCGGGTTTTCAGGGATGGCCACAGAGAAGATCAGTGATTCGGCGATTGCACAGAGTGTTTTTCTGATTGGCGACTCTGGAGAACAGACGGAGGGGATGGAGGAGCCGGTCCTGGCCTGCCTTAAGAAGGAAGCATCAAGAAACAGCGCGCAGAACACGATAGTCTTTCTCGGGGACAACGTCTACCCAGAGGGTATGCCTGAGGAGTCGAATCCTCAACGGGCACTTGCGGAACAGAGGCTGACTGAACAAACCAAGGTTGTCGAAGAGAGTGGCGCGTTTGGCATCTTTATTCCAGGCAACCACGACTGGGGGGAGTCGAGCGATGACAGTGTTGCGAGCCTGAGGCGTCAGAATGAGTTTATCGCGGCTAAAAGGAACCCGAGCGTGCAGATGTCGCCGCTGGGGGGCTTTCCAGGACCGGGTATCCTCGACATTGGCGAGAGAGTACGCTTGGTAACACTCGATACGGAGTGGTGGGTGCACCATGCCCCGAAACCCCTCTACCCCGGTGCTTCGAGTGAAGCACAGACAAAGGCGGCTGTCATTGATTCTCTCTCCAAAGCACTAAAGAGTGCTGGTAATCGATACGTGGTTGTTGTCGGGCATCATCCCATTGATTCGCACGGCGAACATGGTGGTTTCTTTGATTGGAAGGATCATCTGTTTCCCCTTCGCAACGTCGCACCTTGGCTTTGGTTACCTCTTCCTGGGATCGGTTCCATCTATCCATTCCTCCGGAACCAGGGAATTTCGAACGAAGATCGCTCCAGTTCCGCCTATCAGGAGATGAAGAGGGATTTCGAGGACTTGTTCTCTATAACTCCCCCTCTCGTCTACGCAGCCGGACATGAGCATACTCTGGAGGTGCTCAAGAGTCCCGGGAGGTATCTCGACCTTGTCAGCGGATATGGAACTTCTAAGCACGATCCTTCCTTGACCTATGCCGATAACACAATCTTCGCTCACCGACATCCCGGATTCATTCGGCTGGATGTGTTGCGAGAAGGACGGGTGCGATTGCGGGTGATTGAACCAATGAACGATTTGGGGGAGCCCACGCAGGTTCTTTCCATGTGGGTTAAGTAAGAATCGTGATCATCGGATGGAGGGCCGAAGATGCGAGCTCGTAACCAGCTTCTGATATTGGGGAGTGGTTTGCTCTTCTTTGCGCACGCCCGCTCCTTTCAGTCGACTGGTCTAAAGAGTGGCGTGCCCAAGACAGTTCAAGTAATTCCTGGTGCTCGTTATGACGCCGGGTGGTTGCATCGCTTCATCCTGGGAGCCCATTGGCGGGATTTATGGACAACCCCTGTCGAAATCGAGGTTCTCGATCTGGATCATTTCGCCGGCGGGTTAACGCCTTTGAAACTTGGTGGAGGAAGACAAACACAATCACTCAGATTCAAAGGAGCCGACGGCAAAGAGTATAAGTTCCGCACCATTGACAAAGACCCGAAACGCGTGTTAACTTCCGAATTACAGCATTCGCTCGCTGCAGATTTCCTTCAGGATCAGATCAGTTCGGCAAATCCGTTCGCGGCATTGGTCGCCACGCCGATTCTAAACGCGGCCGGAGTTCTGAATACCGAAGTTAGCGCGGTGGTCCTTCCGAACGTGAGCCGGCTCGGTGAATTTCAGGAGGAATTCGGCGGAAAATTGGGCACGCTTGAGGTAAACCCGACTGCCGAAGCCGACGATGAAGCGAGTTTTGCGGGGGCCGCGAAAATCAAGGGGACCTATTTTCTCTACAAGCGACTTGAGGAAGACAACGACGAACAGGTTGATGCCGCCGAATTCCTGAAAGCGCGCCTGATGGACATTTATCTTGGAGATTGGGATCGCCACGCGGGCCAGTGGCTGTGGGCGGAATTCAAAGAGGGCAAGAAGCGGATGTGGAAACCAATTCCGAGAGACCGTGATCAGGCATTCTCACGATTTGACGGCATCATCCCATCGATGGGAGATATGATGATTACGGAGGTCGAGAGTTTCGAAGATCACTTCAATGATATCGAGGATCTTACCTGGACCGGCAGATATCTTGATCGACATTTTCTATCATCGCTCGAGAAGCGAACATTCGATTCGGTCACCGCCGCGATCATGGAAAACCTGACAGACTCTGTGATCGAAGATGCGGTACATCGATTGCCCCCAGAGATGTATGCAAAAGAAGGCCACTGGCTCGAAAGGGCGCTAACGCTGAGGAGAGACAAGCTGCGCGGCGCTTCTGAAGAATTCTTTGATGTCCTGGCAAGATTTCCGGATATCCGAGGAAGCGACAAGGCTGAATACGCCGAGATCCATCGGCTCGATAACCACAGAGTCGAAGTGGCGCTCTACAAACGGGACAAGTCCACAGGCGAAAAGAAGGGAGATCCGTTTTACGAAAGGATCTTTGATGATGAGCATACGAAGGAGATACGCTTGTATCTTCTCGATGGTGACGACCTTGCTGTCATAGATGGCGAAGTGGACAAGAGCATTTCTGTCAGGATAATTGGTGGAAAGGGAGAAAATGAATATGTTGACAAATCGAAAGTGAACGGCCGTTTTCTCGGTCTCTTTCCCCACGCATCCGTGGAAACGTATATCTATGACAACGGAAACAATCATACAACCGGACCGGGTACTTCCTTCAATCAGGATCCTGAAGCACCACCTGGCAATGACACCTTGAGGTTCGAACCACCTCAGCGAGACTACGGCCATATCTGGAGGTTCGATCCATGGTACGGTTTTTCCCCGGAAGACGGTCTCTTCCTGGGAGGTGGACCAGTCTTGTACGACTATGGATTTCGGGCGGCGCCCTATGTCTCGCGCATGGAGCTCCGCGGCGGCTACGCAGCAGGTGCAAGAAAATTTCGGCTCGATTACGAGGGTGAATTTTTCACGGTGGTGCCCGGAGCTCGCGTTCAACTATCTCTACGGGCGTCCCAGCTTGAGCGCCTGAATTTCTTCGGTTTTGGAAATGAGACGTCACTCGACGCGAATCTTGCCCGGGATCGCTATTATGAGGTTCAGCAGGCTCAAGTAATTTTCCAGCCCTCGATCGGATTTCGCCTGCTACCTGGAGTGACATTGACACTCGGAGGCACGTTGAAGTACGTCAAGACCGATTTGAAAAGCGCGACGCTCCTGGATAGTCTGCAACCATACGGCTTTGATTCGAAGATCGTCGAGACAAACGTTTCGGGTTCCATTTCCCTCGATATGCGCGACAATGCGGCGGCACCCAAACACGGGGGTTTTCTGGCAGTTGAAGGATCATATTTCCCAAAAGGCCTCGACAATCAGAATTCATTTGGCAAGATTCGCGCAGAGGCAAGATCATACCTGTCAGTCGATCCGTTCACCGAGATAACGCTTGCCACGAGAATCGGAGCTGAGAAAATTTGGGGAGATCACCCGTTCTTTGAAAGTGTGTACCTCGGGGGTAAGAGCACACTCCGCGGTTTCGACAAGGAACGTTTTGCAGGTGATGCGTCTGTATTTGGTGGCGCGGAACTTCGAGTGAGCCTGGGAAAATTTCTCGTTCTTCTTCCGGGGACCTTTGGAGTAACCGCCCTCGGTGAGACGGGCAGAGTCTATCTTTCGGGAGAAACTTCCAGTCGTTGGCATAATGCAGTCGGCGGCGGATTCTGGGTTTCCGTCGTCAAACCCGAATATTCGCTGAGCACATTGATCGTCAATTCGAGTGAGAAGACCGGGGTGTACGTTTCCGGCGGGGTTGCCTTCTAACCTGCCCCTGAATGACCAATTGTGAATCTATACTCAAGCGCAGCAGAAGTCTCCTAATGCGATCCAGGCTCATTTTCCTTCTTGCATTTACCATCCTGTCCGTCCCCGGACTTTGTTTCCAGGGAGGGCGCACTGAAAGCACCACAAACCCCACGTTAGTCGTTGTTCCGGGGGCCGAGTATAATGCTGCCTGGCTGCATCGCCTGCTGTTGGGATCTAACTGGCGAAATCTCTGGACAACACCTATCAGCGCTGAAGTCCTGGACCTTCGGCATTTTGCCGGCGGCTTAGTGCCATTGAAAAAAGGAGGTAATAAGCAAACAAACTCGCTCCGCTTCAAAGGCGGTGATGGCAAGGAATATAAATTCCGGTCAATGAATAAGGATGCAAGACGCTCCCTTCCAGAGGATCTGAGGGAATCGATCGAGGGTGATTTTCTGCAGGATCAGATCAGTTCCGCGAACCCTGCTGCCGCAGTTATCGCGTCGCCGCTGCTGACCGCTGTCGGCGTCTTGAACGCTCAACCCCGGATCGTGGTCCTTCCGAAAGACAGTATGCTGGGCGAATTCAATGATGAGTTCGGAGGAAAGCTGGGAACAGTTGAGGAGAGGCCCATGGGCGATCCCGACGGCGAATCGGGTTTCGCCGGTGCCGGCAAAATCGTTGAAACGTTTCATGTATTCAGGCGCATGGAAGAAAGTAATCATGAAGCAATTGACGCCATGGAGTTCCTGAAGGCGCGCCTGTTGGACATCTACGTTGGAGACTGGGATCGTCATGCGGGCCAGTGGGGTTGGGCAGGTTCCAGGAGTGAGGACGGGGGATGGCTATGGAGGCCCATCCCGAGAGATCGTGATTGGGCGTTTTCGAAATTTAACGGGTTAATCCCGACAATTGCCGAGGAAATGGTGCCGGAGCTGAAAGGATTCGGAGGCAGCTTTACTGATATTGAAGGGCTGACGTGGAAGGGGCGCCATCTCGACCGTCGCCTGCTCGTGCCGCTGGACAAACAAGCCTGGGATTCTGTGACGCAGTTTGTGGTGAGTACTCTCACAGATTCGGTAATTGAGAGCGCGGTTCGTCGCCTCCCACCGGAGATGTACTCGAAGGTAGGCCAGTCGTTGGAGAGAGAGTTGAAGCTTCGCAAGGCCGGGCTCTCGGATGCGTCGAATCAATTCTATGCGCTTTGCACGAAATTTCCCGACATACGTGGGAGCAACAAAGCCGAGTATGCACAGATCAATTACATGGACGCTCACAGGGTCGGCGTCGCATTGTACAGGCGCCGGGATGAACCGGGATTATCGACGGCCATTCCATTTTATTCACGGATATTTTCCGATCAGGAAACAAACGACATTCGCCTCTATTTGCTCGGTGGCAACGATAAAGTAGTCGTGGAGGGAGCAGGGAACAGTACAATAACTGTGAGAGTAATCGGCGGGGAGGGAAACGATGAAGTGGTTGATCAATCCAATAAGGGTGTTACGGTGTACGATACCCAAAATGAGACGACCGTACACGCAGGATCAAACACAACAATAAATCGTGACACGGCAGAAAAGGAACCCGCAGATGATGTCGAGAGGTTTGAGCCTCATTTTCGCGATTACGGACATCGATGGAAAGTGGCCCCCTGGCTTGCAATCACGCCGGATTATGGGCTGTTCGTAGGAGGCGGCCCAATCCTTGACGATTACGGGTTCCGTGCTCATCCGGAAGTTTATCGAATGCAGCTTCGGGCAGGCATGGCGACCACCGCCGTCCGCTTCAGGCTCGATTACCTTGCGGAATTCTTCACTCTCAACCCCGGGGCTCGTGCATCACTACACCTGAGCGCCTCTCAGATTGAGACTCTAAATTTCTTTGGATTCGGAAATGAAACTCAACTCTCGGAGGACTTGCTTCAGGGTGCATACTACAGAGTGCACCAACAGCAGGTATCGTTCGAGCCGGCGATTGGCGTTCCGGTCTATTCAAATGTTACGTTAACGGTTGGCGGACGCCTCAAATACGTGGCCACCGATCTCAAAGACGGTACGTCGCTGCAGGATATTAAGCCGTACGGATCCCAACAAAGCATGGGTCTGATGAGTTTCTTCGGCGGTTTCAAGATCGATACTCGCGACAAGGAGTCCGCGGCAACGAGGGGCATCCTACTCGACGTGGAAGGCTCGTTCTTCCCTGGAACTATTGATAACAAAAATTATTTCAGTAAGGCCCGGGCGGATGCGCGGGTCTATCTATCCACTGGCGAGACGGCCGATGTGACACTGGCATTGAGAGTCGCAGGCGAGAAAGTGTGGGGGGATCGGGTGCCTTTCTTTGAAGCACCCTCCCTCGGGGGATATGGTACGGTTCGCGGTTTTGACGGGCAGCGCTTCACCGGCGATGCTTCGGCCTATGGCAGCGCAGAAGGGAGGATTGCTCTGGCCAAGGTTACCCTCCTGGTTCCGGGAACCCTTGGTGCGTTATTCTTTGCCGACGGAGGCAAGGTATATCTGAACGGGGTCACCTCGAACCTATGGCATACTTCTGTCGGAGGAGGTGTCTGGTTCGCCTTTCTCAAGCGCGAAAACGTATTTCACTTATCCGTCGCTCACTCCCGGGAAAAAACCGGTATTTATGCGGGAGGCGGTTTCATGTTCTGAGACTCGACGATTGCCCGACTCAGATTGACCTCTGGCAGCTCCGACAAGCCTGTATTATTGAGGGGGAGTGGGGCGAGGTTGGAGGATTGATCGGCTTGCTGCCTCAAGAACTCGTAGGTCGCCGTTTGCGACCGAATCCTTTCTCGTGAAGTCGACCTCTTGTACTGGTTATCCCGATGATCGAAGATAATCCTTGCCTTCGTGTTATCCTGGAGCTGCAAATCGATCATCTTTCGAATTTCATTCTTTAGCTCGATGTTAAAAATAGGGAAGGCCACTTCAACGCGTCGACTCAGATTCCGCACCATCCAGTCCGCCGAGGAGAGGTAACATTGTTCCTCACCGCCGCTGTGGAAGATGTAGACCCTGCTGTGTTCCAGAAATCTGTCGATGATGCTGACTGCCGTAATATTTTCGCTGATTCGCTTCAGGCCGGGAATAAGACAACACACCCCTCTCACGATGAGCCAAACCTTTACACCTTCGATGCTCGCTTCGTATAATTTCTCGATCATCTCAGAATCTTCCAGGCTGTTCATTTTCAAAATCATGTAAGCCGGCTGACCCTGGGAGGCGTGCTTGATCTCCCTATCGACCAACTCGATGAATCTCTCCCGCATGCTGAATGGGGCAACGAGTAGATTCTCACAATGCGGGCGTTTACTGTTTCCTGCAAGGAACTCGAACACGTTGTGAACGTCCTTTGTCAATCGTTCGTCGGCAGTGAAGAATCCGAGGTCGGCGTATGCCTTTGCCGTCCTCTCGTTGAAATTGCCCGTTCCAAGATAGGCGTACTGTATCGCCCGATCACCGAGAGAACTCGACACGAGACACAACTTCGCATGAACTTTCAGACCGGGAAAGCTGTATAAGACCCTCACGCCCGCCTTTTCCAACTCCTCAGCCCAGTGGAGGTTCGACTCCTCGTCGAACCTTGCTTTCAACTCGACGAATGCGGTCACGGCTTTCCCCCTGGCAGCAGCCTCGAGGAGGGCGTTCACGATTTGCGAATTCTGTGCGACGCGGTAGAGCGTAATCTGGAGTGATGTCACCGATGGATCTCTCGCCGCTTCCTGCAGAAACCGTATCACATACTCGTACGATTGATAGGGGTAGGCGAGGATGGAATCCTTGTTCCGGATGGACTCGAACATCGTCGGATAGCTATCCAGGTTCCGGTGAGGCAGCGGGGGCATCGGTTCATAACTGAGCTCTGCACCGCCCGGGTTTGGCAAATCGATCAGGTCGTTGAAGTTATGGTACCGCCCCCCGGCGACGAGATCCTCCTTCGAAAGCGAGAATACTTCCCTCATCATCCGCAGGAATTTCTTCGGCATGTCTGCATCATAGAGAAATCGGCATGGAGCCCCGTCTTTTCTCTTACTCAGGCCCAGCTTGATTTTCTCGAGCAAATTGCCCGCAAACTCGTCCCAGAGATAAAGATCGGCGTCGCGTGAGAGCTTGATCGAGTAAGCGGAAATAACTTCGTGCCTGGGAAATATCTCCGGGAGGGATATACGAACCACATCATCCAGGAACAGGATGTGCGTCCCCTTCCCCTTTTCGGGCACAACAATGAACCGCGGAAGGCGTTGACTGGGAATCTCCACGATCGCAAACTTGTATCCACCTCCATCTTCGTCTTTGCCGGACGCAGGGATGGGATTCGTGCGAGGCCGCAGTTTCACAGCAAGGTATAGACCCTTGTTTTGCAAAAAGGGGGCTTCCTTATTTTCGGCGATGAAGAACGGTGTGATGAGCGACTCTACATGCTCTTTGAAGTAGCCCAATGCAAATCGCCGCTGTGCGGATTCAATTTCGCTCTCACCCGTCAAAAAAACGCCGTGAGAACGGAGCTCGGGAATCACCTGTTTTCTGAAGATCGAACCGAACTCTTCCTGCTGTCGCTGAACGATTTTCCTTATTTCATCAAGCAATCCTGCCGGGTCGATCCCCAGTTTCTTCTTCGTCTTCTTCTTGAGGTCGAGTAAACTGCGAATGGAGGCAATTCTAACCCTGAAGTATTCGTCAAGGTTGGAGGAAAAGATTGCGAGAAATTTTATTCTATCGTACAAGGGAACGCGAGGATCGCGCGCCTCCTGGAGGATGCGCTCGCTGAACGATAACCAGCTCAGTTCCCGATCGGTGAGGTTATGGTTGGGGGCCTTCATGGGTAGGCACCTGCCTGCCTTCGTGCTATCTGAATACTTCTTCGGCTTCTCCAGAAATTCCAGCGTCCCGGAGCCCCGGGTTAGCGCTCGCCAGGAATCAATCTGAAATTGGAGGGAGGCAATTCCACATGTGGGAATGTTCTGTATCGAACCGTCAGTCAGGGTATTCGCAAAGAGTGTGATCGCGGGATTGTGGCCGACGATCATCACCGTCGTCAGTGAATCATCGATTAGCGCAGCAATTCGCATCATCGAAGAAACGTCGGCATTGTACAACGACTCATCCGAGATGATGTTGGCGGGCTCATACATCAATTCGCCGGCAATCACCCTCGCTGTTGTCATCGCACGGAGGGCGGGACTTGACATGATCAAATCGGGGCGAATCTGCTGGTCTCTCAGGATCTTGCCCATAAACGGAGCATCCCTGCTACCACGATTGTTGAGTGGTCTCTGAAAATCTGGCAGGTCGTCGTCTTTCCAGCTCGACTTCGCATGGCGTATTAAGAGGAGTGTTTTCATGGCACTGCGGTTGTGACGGCATCCTGTCCGCGTAGCGAATAGGCGACCAACCATGAGAAAAGCGTCGCGATGAGACCGAACATGAACACAGTATAGGAAATTCTCAGGTACATGTACTTTTGGGCAAGCACTCGCCCTAGAGAGTGTATATCTCTGATCATCATGCCGTAGAGGTAATCGCCGTCCTTCATCACTTCTCTGATTGCGTCCTCGTAGTCCCGTTCCTCCATATTGTAAAAGTTTCCAAAAAAGAGCAGATTGACCCTTCTCCGCTGAACATCTTCCTTCGTGAATCTCCCTGATGTAATTTTTGGCCTTGTCGAAATAACGGCAAAGATAATCGTTGTGAGCGCAGTTGCGGCCAGAAATATGACGGGCACGATGATGTGCGGGGGAAACTTGGACGTCATCTCATGCTCAAAAAGCCCGCGGCCCAGGACGGTGGCGACCAGCGTTATCATCAGCGAGTTTGTACTGATCAGTATTCCGGCCTTATGATCCGCGATTCCACTGAGACGAATGTGGTTGCCCGCTGTTTGACGCAACATCGAATCGATCCCTCTCACCGGAATTTTATCCTTCTCCTGCTTCCCGGTCCGCTTCTTTTCCTTCTCTTCGTGTTGGTCGGTCGCGTCGCGGAGTCGTTCCTGGAGCTCGATGAGATTTTTGGTGCGCTGGCGGGCGTATTCCATCTGCGCGTACTTTGTCCGGAAATTCTTCTTACTGATATATTCTATGTTGCGATTCAACCACTCCACTTCGGCCATTGGCTTGCCGAGACGTAATTCCAGTTCAGCGCGCATGAGGTCGGCTTTTTTGAAAAACTTCTTCTTGCCGACGTTGATCATCGCAGCATCGCTCATGATCTCTTCCATCGGGTTCTGCGCGCTCCCGGAGGGCTTCGTTGCGTTGATACAGCCGGCAACCTGCGCGATCTTATCGTCCGGATAACCTCTCTCCTTTAGGAACTTTGTGGCGAGCTCGACGCTCTTGTCCTCATATCCGTCGGCCGTCATCGTATACCCCGTGTCGTGGAACCATGCTGCGAGCGTAACTATTTCCATTTCAGCGCCGCTCAATTTTGAATCCTGTGCAAATTCTTCGACCGCTTCAACGGTTTCGACGGTGTGATCATAATTGTGATATATTGCCCAGTCGGGTAACTGCTCCTTGAACAGTTCGAAAACGTATTCCGAGGCCTTCTTAACTATTGCATTGTTGTTCATCGAGGTCACCCATTAATTGTACTCAGGATAGAAGAATATTCTTTATTGGAGATTCAAGCCCCCTCTGGCTGAATCGATTGGATGGAATTAGCCCCCGCTTCTGCCGATCTGTAAACTAGAGAACCTTATTTCAACACATGCAATATACTAATGTTTTCTTCAAATTCCTCCCCTCTCCGGACTTCCAAATTTCGCTTGGTATATGCTTTGATTCGCTTCACTTTGAAGCGGGAATTGACGTATCCTCCTTCTGGAAGAACCTGAAGCGATCAGTTTGCTACGGGAGGAACAACCCGAAATATGATCCCTCGGCGCATTGCTTCTCGGTGATCGAATCGACGGTCGCAAGATTCGAGAAGGGATTTACGTGAGAGGCGACAGGAACCCAACCGCCGGTTCCATGCCAGAAGCAGCGAAGCGAGCGCTCATCCTTGACTGCTTTTCCGACCTCGCGATCCATCGACGACGCATCGTGATACATCCACTCTAATTTTGCAGTGAATGTTGCGCCGGCGGGGATCGGCGTGATGCGCAGCCATCGTCTCACCGCGCGGGCTCGATTCTTTTGTGCAAGATCGGCTGGAAGCGAGTCGGGGAAACATTCGATGCGGACACTGTCGAGCCCGTGGATGTGGGAAAGCCAGAGCGTAGCGATCTGGCTTCCGTCGAGTCCGACAAAATGATAGGCCGCTCCTGACTTCGTTGTCCTCATAGTGACGTTATTATTGATCCCGCTCGCGGGATGGATATACGTGCCGAGAAGAAAATTCCTGCGGGCGGTGACATAATACTTCACGGTCTGGACGTTGTCCAGAAAGTCCTGGAACGTCCCCCATTTCTGCGAATCGGCCGCCACGTCGGCCTGGATGAGGGAAACGAGGCTATCGATGCGCGAAGACATCCGCTCTTCCGTGAATACAGTGTGGAGGAGCGAATCAACCCGCTTGCGCAGCCCCTCGCGGAGGGCCGGATTTTTCCACAGGCGGTCCCGGAGGATGTTTGACGGTCCCGCGAGCGGGGGAAAGCGATAATCAAAACCGTTGTTCAGTAATGAGCCGGGATATGGAACCGCCATATCGCCGGTGAGCCCCATTGATTCATCATAGTCCCAGGGTATAATAACCCATTGTTGTGACCGGCGGGACGGATCGTGATACAAGTAGTAGTTCTTCGTGTAGGAATCCCCGCTCGAAAGGATGATGTTGCCTGCAAACCAGTTATAGACACTGTTGATGTCGAACAGCCTCCCGAGCATACCGGCAAACGAGGAATCAGGCGTCCTGTTGAGCGTGTCCAGCATCGACATGAGATCCCGATAGTCGTCCTCTTCTCCGATTTCTTTCGGGTAGTACAGCTTCAGCAATTCCTTCGGTTGAACACTCATATCGGCGAGCGAGTAGAACCCGCCGGCGTTATAGAGCGAGGCGGACGTTTTCCCGTGCAGCGCGAGGAAATTCTTGTCGACCCTGTCGACTACCGCGTAAAGGCCCTGGGGCGTGCCATTAATGGAGAGCCGGGCATAGTATGCCCGCGGTGCGAGCATGCCGAGGTCGGCGAAGAAATCCCAGGAAAGCTTCTCGCGCAGCAACGACTTGTCCGTGTACATCGAGTGGAGGTTCAGTTGATGAACCCCGTTGAAGTGATGCTTGGCGGGAAATTTGATGCGGTACGACTTTTTCGGAAAGTACCGGTTGGATCGCCCCTTGAAACGGATCTGGACATCCTTCCAGACCTTTCCCGCGTGCTCAAAAGTCGCGGGGAGAACCTCGTTGCTAAATGCATCACGCGTGAACAGCGATTCCCGATCCGCCCGAGTCATAGTAATTTTAAACTCTGGAATCTGAGCCGAGGCGGTTGCGCACACGAGGACGATCGATAGGAGCAGCTTCTTCATGGTAGGCGGTGCGGACCTTATCAAGAATCGGGAAATCAGTCGGCCGTCTGCTCAAACCGATCATTCTCGGTCCGCTGGCGGTCTCTCGCCCGCTTCTCGAGTCCATTCCGCACGACGACCACAGTTCTCTGGAATACCTGCTCGAAAAGATCGGCCTTACGGAGAACCGCAGAGCGCTCGGCGATCCCCTTGGAAACGGCGTGCAGATCAACGAAGACTACACCTTGCTCCTCGTAGCACCGAATATCGTGAACAATCCTTTTGCCTGACTCGTCGAGAGCGTCGGCAATGCGCAGAAGAGCTGCAAGCCGCTTCACCACAAGCTGGTCGGCTTCGTTCAGCGACTTCAGATGCTGAAATTTCAATTTTATATACGGCTGACGGTGCAGGTATGCGATATTTGCGACGATCTCTTTGTCATGTTCAGGGATTGAGTCGAAGCGATGCTCCATGATGGCCTTCAATGTGAACTCTTCATGCCGAAATTCCGATAAGGCATGCCCGATGTCATGGAGCATCGCAGCATACATCAACAACCTTCGTTCGCGCTCCCCGAGGCCATGAAGCCTTATCGTTTGATCGAAGAGGGAAACTGCGAGCTCGGCGACTTTTCTTGGGTGGTCGAAGTCGTGGTCGTAACGAGAGAACAGCGTGAGGACTTCCCGGAGGGGTTCGTCGGGACCCCCGTGTTGAAGCGCCGGTAGGATCATTTGCCGGAGATCCGCAAGCATCTGCTCATGTGGTTCCTTTCCGGCTTCCGTCAACGGTATCTTTTGCCAGCCGTCTGTCCCGGCCAGGGCCCTGTAGATTTCTCCGATCAGAGCCTGAGCCGAGATCTCAGTCGGAGCCGCCACTTTTCCGGAGTCGCGGTATTTTCCACGCGGCGGCGCCTTCTTCGGCCTGACACCGCGGAGCGGATCGTCGAGGAAAAACGTGAGATCCGGCTTGATATGAAAAACGTCGAACATCGTCTTGAACCACCCCGGTTCGATGCCGTTTGTGACTCCTTCGGCATACAGGCTCGACAGGTATCCATCCATGATCACGAGAGCCCCCGATTCGAGAGCGGGAATGATCAGTTGCTCATAGTAGAGCGCTATCTCCGATGCGGCCAGGAAAACCTTCGCCGGCAATGAGAGTGAAGTTTTCCCGAGCGCTTTGCGCGTGAGCTTGATTCCGACCCACGAATTGCCCAGAGAGGCCAATCGTACATCGAATCCCTCGGTCAATACCTCATTATAAATAAGGTTCGCCTGTCTGGTGACCGAGATTTTGTTCAATCCTTCGATGACAACCAGCCGGCCCGGAAAGGAGTGCTTTGTAAGTGCCGAAAACGGATCGGGCCCCGATTTCCCCTTCGATCCCCGGGATGAACGGTTGAATCCTTCGCCGCGCGCGACCCCGGTCCGGTGGCCGTTTCCGTTTCTCCATTCATTGAGATGCCTCTCGACGATCGACGACACGTACTCATGAACCTGAGCGATCGGTGCGGACGCGTCGATTTTGATTAATCCGAAGTCGGCCTGAATCCTGTCATATTCGGCGGAGACCCGTGACTGGAATTCCCTGAAGGAGTGGCTGGCGTTTTCCTGCCGGATCACGTCCATCCCCGATTCGTAGTAGCCGGGGGGATTGCCGCCGTTACGGTCGACGATTCGCTCGAGCGATTCTTCCACCGATGCTGTGCAGTAAAATGCCAGATCGGGCGTTGGAGCGAGAGCATACAGGCTTTCCACCCACCGTCTGTCCACATTGCGCGAGAGATCGCGGGCGAGCGCAGTATAAGCATAACGATCCGCGATGACGATTGCGCCTTCCTCGAGCGCCGGCATGATGATATTCTCGAGCCGGTACATGAAGTCCGCCGCGTGGAGTGTGCTGTAAAGATAGGGGGTGAGAAGTTTTGCTTTCTTCGCGCGCTTGATCGCCTTTGAGATCAGGCGGGAGGAATTCCAGCTCGTAATGACGACGAGGAAACCTTTCTTCCTCAAGTCGCGTGCAAGCAATTCAATCTGAGTCGTCTTCCCTGCGCCGTCGAGCCCCTCGAACACGATAAGCCGGCCCGGGGCATTTTTTCCGAATGTCCCTCGCCGGGTTGCCCGGCGAGGCGATTTGTCGAGTATCAGCGAATTATGCAAGAAATTGGGGCTATGTTCCACCGGTAATGTAATGAATCTACGAAAAACCTGGCAGAGGGGCTGTGATAATGATCAGAACGAATTGTGCGAAATCGGTGAGTATGGAGGCGAATGAGGGTGAATCGCAGGAGGAGGGTCGCGGAAGATGCGGGCCTCACGGCGGGTGCAGGGCCTGTCAAACAAATTAAAGTCTGGACAGATTAATGAGTCGCCGTGCCGGAATCGAGGGGGGAGACGAGCCAGCTCCGGTATATTTCGCGCTGAAGCGTTGTGGGTTCCGAATTCTTGATGATGAGGTACGTCGGCACGGGGGCGTGCGCAACTTTGAGCTTGCATTCGCGCAGATGATCGCGTTGAAATATGGTGAGCGTTACAACCTCGCCCTCTGCAAGCCGGCTGATGCGATCGGCCAAATCGGAGGAGCGAACGCGATACCCATCCATGGCCAGGATCTCATCACCCAGGTCAATGCCCCCTTCGTAGGCGGGAGAGCCCGCAATGACTTGAGTGACCCTCGTCTTATCGCCGGCATCGGTAGTCGCAATGCCGATCCAGGGTTTCGCCACGCTATCTTTCCTGGTGAGCTTCAACCCTGCATAACCGAGATACTCTTCCCACGGCAGCGGCGTCGTCCCGAACACGTATTCTTCAAAAAAGCGCTGGAGACTGCCGCCTGCGAACTCTTCCGCAACACTTTGAAAATCCGCCAAAGTGTATCCGCCTCCAAACAGCGGGAAGCGTTTATACATCGATCGCATGACATCGTCCAATGAATGCTTGTTGGAAGAACGCTGTCTGATGTCAAGGTCGAGGAGCGCGCTGACATTCGCTCCTTTCCCGTAGTAGTCGGATTCAAGATTGAACGACTGCTCCGTCCCCCGCCAGTATTTTATCCAGGCGTCAAAGCTGGACTCGACCAAAGGCTGAACGCGATTCCCGGGCCGCTGGCGGTCGCTCTGGATCGCCGCCGCCGCCCCCTCCAGAAACTTCTCGGGCGTCGTGAAGCCAGCACGAACGAGCATGAGATTGTCATAGTAGGAGGTCGTTCCCTCGGCGATCCACAACTCGCGGCAATAGTTCTCCCTCGTATAGTCATAGGGACGGAGGCTTTTCGGCCTGAGCTGTTTGACGTTCCATGTGTGGAAGTATTCATGCGCCACCAGGTCCAGGAAGCCTCTGTAGGAATCGGGATTCTTGAAAATAAAGGGCCGGGTCCCAAGGATAGTCGAATTAATGTGCTCGGTTCCGCCGCCCGATTGCGTTGCGCAATGAACGAGAAAGACGTAGCGCTTATACGGATAGTCTCCCCAGAAATTCCGCTCTGTAGCGATGATCTTGCTGATGTCCCGGATCAACGTATCGGCGTTCCAGTCTCCTGCGCCGGAGATGCTGAGGACATGCGGAATTCCGTCCACATGGAAGGTGAAATCCTTTTGGGTTCCGACCTCGATCGGACAGTCGACAAAATAATCGTAATCCGGGGCGGAAAAAATTCGCCCGCTGCCTTCCAGTCCCGTTGTGACATGCCAGTTCTTAAATGGATTGACGGTGACCGCGACGGGAAGTCCCCGGTATTTCTCGACGTACATGAAAACGGCTGTACCATCGACAAATGCATGATCTTCATTGAGCCCGCGAGTTCGCAGATTGAATTCGTTCGCATAGACGCTGTAACGTATCGTAACCCGCGAACCCCCGTTCATCCGGACACGCCAAAGGGATTTTTCCACTTTTTCCCAATTCAGCTTTTTTCCGTCCCCGTCGGAGGCCGAGAAATTCTGAACTCCCCCGGCGAAATCCAGCACCAGGTACCGGCCCGGTCTCCAGACGGGTAGAATGAAATCGAGTGTCGGCTCGTTCGCCGGCAGGCGGTCGAGGGTCACCTCAACCTCGAGCAGATGCGAAACCGGCTTGGACATGCCGAGCGTGTAATGGACAGTCGGCCGCTGCGCTGATGTCATCGATGAGAGCAGAATCATTGAGCAGATCAGTTGTTTGAGATGCATCGGGTTTTTGTTTAATTCCCGGCTGGGAGCTGTACGATTACGCGAGACCCGCTGCCTGCCGGACCTTGTCCGACCGGGGAAATGTCGCTTTCAGTAATTGATTCAGGCGGGAGCGGTTTACAGTGTATTACGAAGGCCGGTGGTTACAGGTTGCGTTTAGTTGACGGAGCACCAATGGTTGGGAATCAGCGGGAGTGACTGGGGCCGTTAACCCGTCGCCTTCAGCTTGCCAAGACGGGCTCTGGCATCCTCTAGCTCCTGCGACTTGAAATCCGCATCTTTCCATATATTCAGAAACTCCTCATATTCCCTCACTGCGTCAGCCTTCCGGCCATCCTGCTCATAGGCCACGCCGAGCCAATAATGCGCCTTCACCGATGCCGTCAGCCACTCTTCTGGTTTCGGGAGGAGAAAGAGGTTGTAGCCAGGGAAGTCGATGGGCCAGCAGGCCGTTATCCTCTTGAGTTCCTCAATCGCTTCTGCGGCGCGGCCTGTCTTCAGGTGTGCGACTGCGACGGGCAAAAGAGGCAGGTGGTTGGGAGCCAACGTCTGAAGTGCCGTCTGAAAGTGGTCCAAAGCAGCATCGAACTTTCCATCCTCAAACGATGCGACGCCAAGCGTGTACTCGTAGTCTATCCGGCTGAAGCGCTCGTCTCCCTTCAGGCTGTTTTTCAGCTCTCCCACAAGCTTCGAAAACATCTCCCTGTTTCCGTTCTTCAAGTATGCCAGGGCAAGCAAGTCGAGGCCATATAAACCGGTCTGCGATACTTTTTTGGCCTCGGATGAGTCCTTCCTGGCGTACTCGATCATTGAAGGGAAGTCCCGGCGCTGATACGCAATGAGCATCAACTCATAGTAGATAGTAGTGATGGGCGACTGGAGGCGTTGCTCTTCATACGACTCAAGATTCCGGCGAAGCAGGCGTTCGGCCTCCTGAAGTCTGCCGCGGCGGAATGGGATCAATGCCAGCATGTCTTCGGCTTGTGCTTTTTGGTCGGGCTCCGAGGTGGCGCCGTACTGCCTGAACATTCTTTCCGCAGCCGCATAATCCTGCCGGAGAAGTGCGATGTATCCGATCTTGTAGGCGCTTGGAAAGTCCGGCTTAAATGAGACTGCCCTCTGGAACCAGTAGAGAGAAGAATCGTTCTCGTTGAACATCCCGTAGATATCCGCTTTGCTGTCATACGGGTTCGGCAATGCGGGGGCCAACGCCTGGTATTGATCGATCGCCGCTATCGCCTCGCGTTTCCTGCCCAGTATTCCGGCGATATAGGCAAGTGCATTCCATGCTTCTCCATGCCGGGGGTCATTCTGAATCGCTCGCTGGTAAGTTTGTATGGCTCTCTCGAATTGTCCATTTCTTGCATAGCTGTTCGCCAGGTCCACATACTCACGCTGTTCATGCGGATACTTCCGCAGCAGCTCTTCCAGAATCGCGGTTCTCTTGGCTTGATCGTTCTCTATCTCGGAGGCATATTGTGCCTGAATAGCGAGCCGCTCCTTCTCAGTGACGCGGTCAATGAGCCCCCATGCTTTCATGAGGGAAGCTCGCCGCAGCGATTCATCCGGATCCAAGGGAAGGTTTGCAAGTCCGAAGTAGGCCATCGCAAAGTTGCTGTCCAGTTCGATGGATCTCCTGAATGCCGCCTTCGCCTCGCTATTGAAATATCGATCCACAAGCTCTACCCCCTCGAGGAATGAACGATAGGCTTCGGGCGAGCTCGTCGTCACAGCCATCACTGATTTTGATTCCGCAGGAGCAGAGGGGGTAATACTTAGGTCATTCTTGACGAGAAGCGCCAGGGTATCAACAAGCGAAAAAATCCTTTCGGGGGAGAATCCGGCCAAACGCTGGGTGCTCAGAATCTTGCCGGTGCTCACTTCAACCAACCGGTATGTGATCACGAGGGAGGGCTCTTTCTGGAGAATGCTTCCGAGGAGCATCATCGATACGCCCGCGCGCTGCGCCACGGTTGTCGCCGCTGATGGAGAAATTGTCCTCGTCTCCGCTTGCCCAAGTTCCTTCTCGATGTCAAGGAGCCGCTCCCGGCTGATCACCTCGAGGTCTCTTGCTTGGAAGAGGGAGGTCGTCAGTAGATTCGTGAGCATCTCTCCGGTGTGGTCCTTGTCTGTGGGATCGGGTATGTTCTCAAAATACACGACTGCGAGCGAGCTCTTGCCGGGGGTTGCGGCGCTCTTCTGGGGACTGATCTGGAAGTTGAAGGGGTTGAAGATCAGGAGAAGAAGAGCGAGAACGATAAGGACTGATGCCGGAAGAACGTACTTCATCAACTTCTTCTTCGCAGGCAGCGGGGAGGGGGGCTCGGCGAGGGGTGCAGGGGAGGGCGCAGGGGAGTGCGCCGACGACGTCGGCTCTCCCGGAGGCGGTTCCGCTGCCATCGGAGTTTTGGCGTATCCGGCCCGGGCATATTCGATATGCTTCCGCTCCCGTCTCAAGTCGGCGAGGAGATCATCAACGTGCTGATAACGATCATCCGGGTCTTTTGCCAATGCCTTGGAGACGATTCGTTCGATTTCAGGTCCCACCTTCTCATTAAAGCGGGCGATCGGCGCCGGTTCTTCGTTGATCAGCGAGTAGACGATTGCGGCCTGATGTTCCCCCCTACACGGAAGCTTCGTGGTGAGCAATTCATACAGGACGACTCCGAAGGAAAAGATATCCGACCGCTGATCGACCTCCTCGCCCTGCGCCTGCTCGGGCGACATGTAGGCCGCGGTGCCGACGGTCGAGCCTGTCTTGGTCAGCTTCGTGGCGCCTTTCACTTTCGCCAGCCCAAAGTCCATGATCTTCACCTGACCCTTGGGCGTCATCATGATATTGTCCGACTTAATGTCGCGGTGAACAATGCCTTTCTCATGGGCGGCTGTCAATCCTTCGCAGGCCTGGATGGCGACTTCGAGAATCTTTTTCATCGAAAGCGTCTCCTGCTCGATGAGGCGCTTCAGCGTCTTCCCCTCGACCAGCTCCATCGCGAGGTAGAGCTGATTCTCAAACTCTTTAATTTCGTAGATAGTCGTGATGTTCGGATGGTTGAGCGCCGAAGCCGCCCTCGCTTCGTGGTGAAACCGCTCCTTCTCCGCGGAATCCGTCGTCAGGTAGTGCGGCAGGAACTTCAACGCGACAACACGGTCGAGCTCGGTATCGTGGGCCTTATAGACGATGCCCATGCCGCCCTCGCCCAGCTTCTCGAGGATCTTATAGTGTGAGATTGTTTGTCCGATCATGTGTCCCCGCTAATCCTACTTGTTCTCTGCTACCAGTTTCTGAAACCGGGCGTTGTTTTGCAAAGGCTTCCACGCTGGATCGATGCGTAAAAGACTGCGCGACACCCACGACGGCATCGACAGAAGCTTTTCAAGTTGATCGATGGCAAGATCCTGATCGCCGGCCATCACGCAGATTTGTGCAAGATCCTGCAAACGGAGCGGGCCGATCACTGCTTCCTTTGAGGCCGGCATGAGATCGACGGCATGTTTTCCTTCCCGGATTGCATCGTCTTTTCGCCCGAGACCGGCGTAGGCAATGCCGAGTGAGCTGTGCAATCGGGGGTCATCCGGGTGCTTTTGGATCTCATGTTCCAGGAGAGCCCTTGCGGCATCGTAGTGCGAGTGCTCTTTCTCTGATCGGTTCAAATACCCATTCAACTGGCCCAGAAGGATGTCCTTCGGAACGTACCAGTATTGTTGGTCAAACACTGTGACGTCTTTCGATTCAAGCAGGTCGGCAACTTTTGCGTACTTGCCGTCCACCATTTCGATGATGACGGAATAGTAGAGAAACGATGGGTCGCGTTGTCCGACCTTCTGTCGTACGGCTTCGTCCAGAACTCCTTTTGCTTTTGAAACGTCGCCATCCAAAAGCAAACAAACATCCGCTTTCATGTAGTAAGGTTCCTCCCAATCGGGAGCGAGGCGAATCGCACGATCGAAGTATTGTTCCGCATCGGCGTACTTTCGGATCGGGACATGGGTGAGCGCAAGATCTTCGGTCATCGAGGGTGATCGGGGATCGATTTCCACTATTCGCTTGAAATATGTAACCGCCTCGTCAAACTTACCCAGACGGCGATCGATGGCGCCCAGGCCCAGGAGTACATCGGTGTTGTTCGGCTGGGCCTGCAACGCGAGATGGAATTCTTTCATCGCATCGCTATAGTTACGCAGACAGTGATAATGGTACCACCCCATCGCTCCGTGGGCCTCGGGAGAATTGGGATCAAGCTCCAACGCCTTCTCGGCGGCTAGCTTCGATTTCTGTACACGCTCCTCTGTATGGTCGTAAAACTCCCAATAGATGTGAGAATGTATTGCTCCGAGCTTCGCGAAGGCGGCAACAAACTTCGGATCCAAGTCCACGGCTTTTTGAAACATCTGTTCGGCGATCCGATAATCCCGTTCTTCGGTGCTGCGATAGAGGTACTCTGTGCCGCGAAGATAGTAGTCGTACGCCTCGGAGTTCTCCGTCACTTTCGCTTCAAGAGATTGTTTCTCGCGTTGAAGGAGGGTCAGGTTCAGCGCGCTCGCCACCTGAGCCGCGATATCCGACTGGAGCTTGAATGCGCTTGCAAGCACCGCCTCTGAGGGCTGCGACCACATTTGCGTTCCGTCGGCAACGCTTATAAGTTGGGGATTTACCCGCACTCTGCTTGTGCCATCCGCACTCTCCCATCGAATGGTGCCTTGCAAAATGTACCCGACTCCCAGCTCCTCTCCGATTTGTTTCAGCGATTTCGTGGATTTCTTATACTGCATTGCACTCGTACGCGCGATGACGCCCAACCCTGAAAGACCGGAGAGACGGCTCGTGATCTCTTCTGTAATTCCTTCGGCGAAATACTCCTGATCCGCAGAACCAAGATTCTCGAAGGGCAATACCACCAACATTTTGCGGACGTCCGACGCCGGTGGTGCGGTCGGAGAAGGGCGGCGCAGAACGAGAATAGATAGAGCGGCGACCACGACAATCGCTCCGGCCAGGGCAAACAGGAGCGTGCGGCGAGAGCGGGTCCCAGGAACATTGTCCGGCAGAGGCACCGACGACATGGATACAGCCGGCGGAGGCGAAAGGTGGGAGGCCGCCGGTTGGGTATCAGGCCGGACAACACGGGTCGATTGCTTCTGGATTCGTTTGATCTCGCTGGTCATGTCATCGGTATGCTGATACCGATCCTCGGGGTCTTTTTCAAGCGCCCTTCTGATGATCCGATCGAGTTCCGGAGAAATCTCCGGACGATACTTCAGGACCGACCCGGGTTCCTCGTTGAGAATGGAATACATGATGGCCGCCTCGTGCTCCCCGCTGAAGGGCGTTCGCCCCGTGAGCATTTCATAGAGAACGATTCCGAAGGAGAAGATATCGGAGCGGGCATCAACTTCTCCTCCCTGAATTTGTTCGGGCGCCATGTAGGCCAGAGTTCCGACCGTACTCGATGTGCGTGTCAGCTTGAGCGAACCCTTCAGCTTGGCGAGCCCGAAATCCATCACCTTGATCTGATTCTTGCTGCTGACCATGATATTATCGGACTTGATGTCGCGGTGGACAATCCCCCTTCCATGGGCCTCCTGGAGCGCTTCTCCGATCTGGATTGCATAGGCCAGCGCGTCGGCGACTTTTTGGATGGGGATTTTGCGCCGCAACGTCACACCGTCGACGTACTCCATGACGATAAACTGCGTGCCTTCGTGTTCCTGAATATCGTGGATGATACAGACGTTCGCGTGGTTCAACGCGGAGGCCGCCTGAGCTTCCTGAAGGAAGCGGGCTTTCTCGATCTCATTCGAAGTAAGATTCTGCGGAAGGAATTTCAGCGCGACGAGCCGTTTCAGCTTCGTGTCTTCGGCTTTGTACGCCACGCCCATGCCGCCCTCCCCCAACTTCTCGAGAATCTTATAATGCGATATCGTTTGTCCGATCACTGATTGTTCCCCGGTGGGATCCGGCGTCGCATCATGGTTCAGCGCAGATTTTCTATCATCACAAGTTTGGAGCTGAGGCGGGAATCGACATAGACGATCTCCCGGCCGTCGGGACTTACCCCGAGGCTGATTTGTCTGCCTGCAATTGCGGACGGCAACCGTTGTTCGACTCCATCCGGAAGAGATTTCTTCATGACTTCGCCGCCGTCGTTTACATATAAAATGTACGATCCGCCGGGACCCAGCGCGAATGTTTTAAGCCCTGATACAACGTGGCGCGTTTTGTACTTCTGCGGCCCGGGAAGAGCTTCCGATGAATCGGCTCGATCAGGCGGTAGATGGGGCCCGATGAAGGGCCTGGAATCAAGGATGGCTTGCAATGAATCCCGCCGCGGCGACGAGGATACCCACCATCCCTCCTTACCCGGGTGAAGGTCGGAGAACAAAATATAATCTCCCCCGAGAATGGGTACTGCCAGGGTTGAATCCACGTAGAACTGCCTCTCCTCGCCGCCAAATATCGATGCGATCCAAGAGTTTGTTCCCCGGTGCAGGACAAGATCCGTGGAATCGAGCCACCAGACGTCCTGAGCCCGGCCAATACGTTTCGGGTTCCCGGAAACCGACGGCTGGATCAGATACGTTCGTTCAGAATCGACCGATTCGGAAGTCGAGCGCGAGCAATACGCTAACCATCTTCCGTCGGGCGACCATCTCGGATCCCCCGCAATCTCATTTCCGGAGGTCAACGGGCGCGGGTTGCTGCCGTCGCGATCCACGACATAGATACGGCTCGCGGGTTTCAGGGGGTCGGAATCGAACACCCGGACTGCGATCTGCCTTCCGTCGGGAGAGATCGACGCAGATCTCACATCATGGTCGCCGAACGAAATCTGCCGGGCTCCATTCCCGCTGCTGTCGGCAATCCAGATATGCCCGATCTTCTGCTGCTGGAGGTAGAGAAGTTTCCTTCCGTCCGCGGACATTTTCATGCTGATGTCGGGCCCGCTTCCCTTTGTGACTTGAATCGCCGTCCCGCCGTTCGACGGGATGATCCAGAGATTGGCGTTTCCGCCTTTCCCCGACGAAAAGACAATGTTGTCGTCCCGTGTCCAGCAAACGTCCCCGATGGTTTTCTGATCCATCGTCAACTGGCTTTTCTTGGAGGATTCCAGATCAACGAGAAACACCTCCTGGTACCCCTCGAAGAAAGTCCGGACGAGCGCAATCGACTTACCGTCGGGCGACCAGGCGAACGAGGGAGGGCCGGCTCCGGCGAATGCGCTCTCCTCAAGTTCGATCCGGGGATCGCTTCCATCCGGCGCCACACTCCGCAATTCCAGATTCCCGGCCCGGTCGCTGAACGACTGAGCTGCGACGATGTAGCCGATCCGCTGTCCGTCCGGACGCCATCGGGGACACATCCCCGGTCCCGCGATTTTCTTACCCACGCCGCCGAGCGCCGAAACCACGCACACCTCGAATTGCCGCGTGATCGGGTCCCAGCGGTCGTACGCAATTTTTCCCCCGTCGGGTGAGATGTCCGCCTCGGACATATTTTCCGATAAATCTGAAGTGATCCGGCGGGGCTCGCTCCCCGATGTATTCATATACCAGACGTCCCATTTATTATTCGCATCGACCGCCGGGAACGAAACCCAATTGCCGTCCGGCGAGAGCCCGGGGCAGGAAATCTCCGTAAAAGGAATTTGCAACACCTGAAACGTCATATTAGGATTGACGGTGATGACCCGCTCCGGTCTGGCGGCCGGTTCATGCTGCTGCAAATATTTCGGAACGAGAATGTAAGCAGCCCCGCCCAACAGCGGGAGGAGAATCGCAAGGCTTATCCAGAGGCCCTTCTTCGACGTTCGCCGCACCACTGCAGCCTCCACGACCTCGGACACCTGCGCTTTCACCGGAATTCCCGCAGAGGATCGTGTTACACGCGTAGTCTCTTTTCTCAGGCGCCGCAGCTCGCTCACCATGTCTGCAACCGATTGATAACGGTCCTCCGGATCTTTTTCCAGCGATCGCTTGATGATGCGCATATATTCCGGGGAGAGATCGGGACGGTACTTATCGATCGGCTCGGGTTCCTCGTTGACGATTGAATACATCATGGCGGCTTCGTGCTCCCCGCGGAAGGGAGTGTGCTGCGTCAGCATCTCAAAGAGCACGACGCCAAACGAGAAAATATCGGAACGCCCGTCGACTTCCTCTCCCTGGATTTGCTCGGGGGCCATATAGGCGAGAGTGCCCACCGTACTCGATGTGCGCGTAAGCTTGAGCGAGCCCTTCAGCTTGGCGAGCCCAAAATCCATGACCTTGATCTGGTTTTTGGAGTTCACCATGATGTTGTCGGCCTTGACGTCGCGATGAACGATCCCCTTGTTGTGCGCCTCCTGCAATGCTTCGCCGATCTGAATGGCATAGGCCAGGGCGTCATTCGGTTTCAACGGGGCCGCCCGGAATTTTTCTCTCAGTGTGGCCCCCTCGACGAATTCCATCACAATAAATTGCGCTCCCTCATATTCCTCGATGTAATGGATGATGCAAACGTTCGGGTGGTTCAGCGCCGAAGCCGCCTTTGCTTCCTGGATGAACCGGGCGCGCTCGGTTTCGTTGGCGGTCAAATGATGCGGGAGAAATTTGAGAGCCACAAAGCGGTCGAGGTTCGTGTCCTGGGCCTGATAGACAATGCCCATTCCCCCCTGTCCAAGTTTCCTGATGATTTTATAATGAGAAATCGTCAGTCCAATCATCTCGTCAACCCTATCCTTTTCACCAGGCTGGAGAAGCGCGGATCGCCACGGATCGTGTCGAACCGATGATCGACTGTTAGGAGGAGAATCCACCAGCTGTGCGCCTGGTAACTTTTTTCCAGCCAGGCAAAGGATTCATCCTTCTGACCCAGACCGAGATACACCGCAGCAATGAGAAACGCGGGATCAAATCCCTGAGTATCGAGTTGCCTCAGCTCCTTGATAATATCCAGGGCCTTGCCCTTCTGACCGTCTACGGCGTAACCATAACCGAGCGCAGCCAACGGCTCAATTCGCCGCCCGGAAATTCGGACCGCCTTTTCAAATTCCAGGAGCGCCTCGGGAACCATGTGTTTCGCCAAATAGATATTTCCCATCGTTACATGCCCGACCCAAATCGTTGAGTCGAGCTCAAGCGTTTTTCGCTGCAACTCTTCAGCACGATCGTAATCTCCGCTCCAAAAGTATGTCACACCGCGGAGATTGTTGATAATCAAAGAAAGAGGATCAAGCTGGTACGCTCGCTCCGCTTCCCTGATGGCTTCGTTGTGCCTTCCCAGAGCCGCCAACATGATGGAATACCAGTGGTGAGCGGTCGGATAATCCGGATTGAGCTCGATCGCACGCTTGTACTCCGCCTCAGCGGCGGGGAAGTCCCAGTCGAGTTCTTCGTGGACGAAAGCCAGCGTATTATGAGCGTCTGCAAGCGCGCTGTCGATCTTTAGCGCCTTCAGCGCCGCTTCCCTGGCGCGGGGTATGATTTCTTTCGACGGCAAGCCGGAATATTGAGGAAGCACAGCATAACAATCCGCGAGCCCGGCATAGGCGAGGGCGTACGTCGGATCCTTATCAATTGCCTGCTGGAAAAATTCAATGCCTTTCTGAATATCTCCGGCAGACCTCTTCCCCCAATAAAACCGCCCCTTGAGATAAAGCTGATAAGCCTCCGGATTCTCCGTGGGACGCCTGGTCAGCTTCTTCTCTTCTTCGCCGCTCAATTGCAGTTGCAGCTTAGCCGCGATATCGCGGGAGATCTCGTCCTGGAGGGAAAGCAGATCGGCAATCTTCCTGTTGTATTGCTCTCCCCAGAGCTGCGACTGGCTTTGGATGTCGACAAGCTCAGCCTGAATGTTGAGATTCTCTCCGCGCTGGACAACCCTCCCGGTCAGGACTGCGCGGACATTCAGCTCGCTGCCTACTTTCTGCGGGTCGGCTTCCTTTCCTTTGTAATGAAATACGGTGCTGCGCGGGATCACGCGCACCTTCTGGAGGCGCGAGAGCGCGTTGATAATATTTTCTGAGATTCCGTCGCTCAGATATTCCGTGTTCGGATCGGCCCCGACGTTTGTAAAAGGGAGCACCGCGATCGAATCGATCCGGGTCTTCTCCGGCTTCGCTTTGGGAATGAACATGAAATAGACGACGGCGCCGAGCGCGAGGAGTCCGATGACCGAACCGGAAATGATAAGCCGCGTTCTCTTCGGGGCCATCTCCCGGGCTTGAACGCGGGGAGCTGACGTGTCTCCGGCTTGAACGTGCGGAGCTGACCCCTCTTTAATAATCTCAGCAGTGGAAACCGGGGTGGAGGGCGGTCGCAAAACACGCCCCGATTGTTTCTGGAACCGCCGAAACTCGCTCACAATGTCTGCTGCCGATTGGTACCGGTCCTCCGGATCCTTTTCGATCGCTCGATTGACGATGCGGCTTAGCTCGGGAGAGATTTCGGGCCGGTATTTCTCCATCGGCTCGGGTTCCTCATTGAGGATGGCATACATCATCGCCGCTTCGTGCTCGCCCCGGAAAGGTAGTCGTCCCGTCAACATCTCGTAAAGAACGATGCCGAAAGAGAAAATGTCGGAGCGGACGTCAACTTCACCGCCCCTGATCTGTTCGGGAGCCATGTAACCCAACGTTCCGATGGTGCTCGACGTACGGGTGAGCTTCATCGAACCCTTCAGTTTGGCGAGCCCGAAGTCCATGACTTTCACCTGATTCCTCGAGTTCACCATGATATTGTCGGATTTGATATCCCGGTGCACGATACCTTTGCCGTGCGCCTCCTGCAGCGCCTCCCCGATCTGGACGGCATAATTGACCGCATCCTTCAAGTCCATCGGCGGATTGCCCTGAGACGCCAGACTTGCAATCCTCTGGCGAAGCGTCTCTCCGTCGACATACTCCATAACGATAAACTGCTGCCCGCCCTCTTCGGCGATATCATAAATGGTGCAGACATGCGGATGATTCAGCCCGGACGCCGCTTGAGCTTCCTGGAGGAACCGGGCCTGTTCGGTGCTGTTGGCCGTCAGATGGTGGGGAAGGAATTTCAGGGCGACGGTGCGCTTGAGCTTGAGGTCATCGGCTTTATAAACGACGCCCATGCCGCCCTCGCCGAGTTTTTCGAGGATTTTATAGTGAGAGACAGTTTGGTTGATCATGTGTTAATCAATCGCTGGGAGAGAGAAACCCGGGGGACGGAGGAAGTCTCTTGCTCAAAAGAAACCTTTTCCGGCCACGATTTTGTACCCTCCAACGGTGATCTCTTCGCTGGTAACGACGTGTCCTCCGGTGTCTTTCTCAAGTTGCATCTTCCACTGGTAAACCCCCGCGAAGGTGTGCTCGAGCTTATCCTTCAATGCGTCGAAAAGGCCCCCTCGTTCGTACTCGTCGGCATCGTGTTTAGAGTCCCAGATGGTAACAGATATGACCTGAGTCTTCTCCTGAACGTTCTCCGTGAGACATGCATAACGGCAACCTTCTACCTTCCGAAGCGCAGGGAGGACTTCCTCTCGATATATCTGTACGAATTCATCGAGTTTCTCCTCGCGGACCTGGGGTGAGACGATGCGGACGAACATTGAGGAAGACCGATCCTGCGCCGGAGGACGTGAATCTTCTGCCGCAGTCACTTCATACGATTTCACAACCGGCTCTTCGGGAACGGGTTCGTACTGCAGCGTCAAATCCTCCGATAGTTGAATCTTCCACTCGGAGCTGTCGGCGAGGAACGGAGAGACCTCACGCAGAAGCTCTTTGAACTTACCGACCTTCTCATACACCTCAGCCCGGCCCCGGTCGTCCCAGAGCGTCATGGAGATGCATTCCTCCGGATGCCGCTCGCTCTGAATCAAATTTGCAAAAAGGCATCCTGTCACCCCCCGAAGAGCCGGAATCACCTTCTCAAGATACATACGACGGAGTTCCGGCAGGTGTTCGGGTTTTACTCGGACTTGAACCAGCCTCATATACATGGCTTGTCCCTCCTTTCAGTTCTCGCTGCCAAATGGAAATATGAAAATCGTCCGGATCGGGCTGGTAACGAGCCTGTTGCCGAATTCCAGACACAACCCGCATGCTGCTGCGACATCAACCTTGATCGCGCTCCCCCCCCACGTGCAGCCGTTGATGCGTACCTTAAGGGGAGATACCCCCTTTCGGTCGAACCATCCGCCCGACGCGGCCCAATAGCCACCGCCGAGCGCGCGCATCGTGTAAACCGAATTGCACGTCTTGACGATCAGGCAATCTCCGACATGAAAATTCGCCTTCTCAACATGCTGGAGATGCGGCACATGCTCTACGAGGGTCGAGAGGGTCACGCGCTGCATACGCTCCTACCCCGTCGCCTTGACGACGAGAATCGTGATATCATCGCTCTGCTGTGTTCCTTTGGAAAACAGCTTGACCTCATCGACGACCTTTTGCAAAAGGAAGTCCGCGGGACCCTGACCGTGCTGCGTCACGATCGCCGCGATTCGTTCTTCACCGAAGAAATCGCGAGCGCCGTTTTGTGCTTCATTCACGCCGTCGCTGTAGAAAAGAATGCAATCGTTCGGCTGCATCCCGACGGTGCACTCCTCGCAGAGAATCTCGTCTGTGAAGTTTAGCGGCATCCCCTTCACGGTTAAAACTTGCGTTGAGCTGTCCGCGCTTCGAAAGATCAGAGGATAACACTGGCCGGCATTCGCGATTGTCACCGATCTCGTTCCGGCGTCGACGACGGCAAGCAGCATGGTAATAAACGACTTCCGCGGGATGCTTCCCCGGAGTATCCGGTTGCTCTGCTTGAGATGGAAGCTGGGAGACGGATTCTGGAGCGCATGCGCATAGAGGATGCCCTTGCCGAGGGTGGCAAGAAGCGCCGCGGGCAGCCCCTTCCCCGCTACGTCGGCGACAACCACCTCATACCGGTTGTCATCGAGCCGGATAAAATCGTAGAAGTCGCCTCCGATCTCATGGGCCGGGATGGTCCTTGCCGCAAACTCAAAGTTCGTTATCTGGGGAACCTGCTTGGGCAGCAGGTTCATCTGAACCTCGCGGGCGGCGATGAGTTCCTTCTCCATCGCCATCTTCTTCTGTTCCTCGGCGTAAAGACGGGCATTTTCAAGAATCTGACCCGATTGGGCCGCGAGGATCGAGAGGAGACGTTTGTCATCCTCCGAGAATGTGTTAACCTCCTTCTTATTGAAGACCGCCAGAATCCCCACCAGCCTGTTCTTGACGAGCAGCGGTACGCACAACACGGAGCGCAGCGTGCCATCCACGGCAATACCGGAGAACCGCGGATCGGTCTTGATATCGTTGGAGATGAGCGGTTTTTTATTGATCATCATCCAACCCAAAACATTTTGATTGAGATGGAACTGCTTGTGATTGGTGGTGGAATCCTGCGCGCGAATAAACGTTTTCATCTCGGTAGGTGCGACTTCGTCGACCAGCGTGATCATCCCCTGCTCTCCCTTTACAGCCCGCACGGATCGCTTTACGACATTTTCGATCACCTCGTCCAGGCTCATCGTGGAACTGATGACCCGGGCAAGATCATTGAGAATTGAAAGCTCGTCGACGGCTTTGCGGAGGCGCTGGTTCTCCTCCCGAAGCTGCACCATTTCTTCCATGTTTTCCTGCTGGACCTCTGAAAAGAGCCGGGATAGGGGTGACAGTTCAATAATTTAGAGAATAGCCCCGCCAAACACAACCACCCGCGGGAGCCCGCGCTATCCCAATTTGCCGGCGTTTATCCTCAGTTTGAGCTCGTTCCCATCCCGCTTCGCGGGACGTGGGAAGGTATATTGCGTCCGCGCCGTTGCAGGGTCGATTCGTAGACTTTCTCGACGGCATCGACCATCTTGTTTACGGTGAATTGCCGCAGGAGTAGTTCGCGGCCCTGGCGCCCCATTTTTCGGCGCAGAATCTGGTCTCCCGACAAAGATAATAATCTTTGAGCGAGCTCCGAAGTATCTCTCTCCGGAACAAGAAATCCCGTGAGCCCGTCCCGTACCATTGCAGCGACATCCCCGACGCGGGTGGCCACGACGGGTAGTTCCTGCGCGAGAGCCTGCAGGACGGCGAAGGGAAAGGTCTCTCCCCCGCCCTCAATGGAAGCGTGTGCGTAGATATCAATTGCGGAGTAGATCGCCGGCAGATCGTCGCGGAATCCTGCGAAGACAATCTCCCTGTAGATCCCAAGGCTCCGAGCGAGCTCGAGCAGCCGCTCCCGCAGTTCGCCGTCTCCGACGAGAAGAAGCCGTGCATTGGAATTGCGGTTTCGAACGGCTTCGAAGGCTCGCAGAAGGAATTCGTGTCCTTTGAAAGGCACGAAACGAGCGACGTTTCCGATGACCGCGTGCGTTTCGTCGAGACGGAACTCCGCGCGGATCTTCGACCGGAGCGTTTCGTCCGTTCGCATCGCATCCGGATCGACTCCGAGATGAACAACGGAAATTCTTCCCGCAGCTATCCGATCCTTCCGAACCATCATCTCTTTCACAGGGTCGCCATCAACGATAAAATGGTCCGTGGCTGCCGCATTCCGCAGCCAGTGGGTCAGATTATGCCGCAAGGAATGAAAACTGTGGACGTTTGTAACGTGGGCCGCTCCCGACAGCCGCGCGGCGAACGCCCCTGCCGTCCGGTCATAGTTGCTATTCGTGTGGACGATCTGGATTCCGCGTTCGCGGATGATGTCTCGGAGCAGGAGGATATGCCTGAGCAATTGGCCCTGACCGGGGAAGTCGAGGGCCCGGACAGGGAGCTGCGCCTCTTGGCACTTCTTATAGAGTAGGTTCCCCGGCTTGCAGACAACCAGGATGTCGTTTTGACGGGACTGAAGCGCTCTCGCCAGCTCGAGGACGTAAAATTCCCCTCCGCCGTAGATGTCTGTGGAGTTCGTGAGGAGGATTTTCAAGGCGCCATCCGCAATAAAAAGGCGTTCTCCTCAAACCGTGCGAGAAGAACGCCTGATAGAAACTCAGACAATTTATGCCGGAACGGATTCCTTCTTCTTCCCGGCGAAGATCATCGCGGCGACTGCTCCCGCGATCAGCAGCTTAACCGTGTCAAGACAGAACCACTCGATTGACAGCGACACCGGGATCGGATGCATTGCATATTCCGCAAAGGCGGCGGGCAGCGCCATCATCAGGGCGATGTAGAAGCCGTACCGCAACCCTTCCGCTATCCCCTTCCCTTCATATCCCTTCGAGAAGATGAACACAAAAAAGTACGCATAGAAAAGACCGATGACCCAGAAAATCCAGATTTTTTGGTCTTCCACAGTGCGATAGAGTCCCGGAACCGCGCTCCGTATCGCCTCGTACGTGGAATTCAGAATAATAACGTGGGTGAGAATATCCATGATCTGCATGACAATGTAAACGACAATAAAACCGATCCAGACTTTTTTGCTCATACTTCCTCCGCTGGAAGTGGTTCAAATTGTGAATTAGTCGAACAATCCGGGGTTATCGTACAAAACAATAAGCTGAAAGTCAAGCCACCGGATTCAGTCGATCTGATAATGTTCGACCTTCCTTCCCCCGAGGAGATCATTGTATTGATTGATTTTCTTATTTGAGGCAAGCGCAAGGTCGAGCTCTGCGACCGCAATGCCCGCCTCATCCTCGCCGAGACGTGTGAGTATCTCCCCCTGGGGAGAGACGATCTCGCTCTTCCCGATATATCGCAGCTCAAGACCGCCCCGGTCTTCCCGGCCGACGCGATCGGCGGTGGCCGCAAAGACTCGGTTCTCGAGGCATCGCGTGACCATTGCATCGGGACAGTGAGGTAAGACCAGGTTCGACGGATGGACGATGAGTTGAGCGCCCTTGAGGGCGAGGGTCCGTGCGCTTTCGGGGTAAATCCAGTCGAAGCAGATCATAATTCCGATCCTGCCAAACGGCAGATCAAAAACCGGAAAACCAAGATTTCCCGGGGCAAAGAAGAGGTTCTCTCTATTATAGAGGTGAACCTTTCGATAGACCCCGATAATCCCGGATGGGCCTGTCAAAACCGCAGAATTGTAAATCCGATCGGCTCTCTCGGCAAAACCATAAGCGACGAAGCACTTCTTCTTCCTTGCGAATTCAGCGATCGCCTGAAATGTGGATCCCGTGGACGTCTCGGCAAGCTGATCCGCTTCGCGCCGATCGGCGAAGTTATAGCCCGTATTAAAAAGCTCGGGAAGGACGTAGAGATCTGCCCCGGACCTCCCCATCAAGTCCAATGCCCCGGTTACGTTGGATGAAACCTCCCCGAAGACCGGGTCTGTCTGGACGACCGCTACGCGCACCGGAGGCTCCCGCGAATAGTCCGATCCCGATCAAGTCCCCGATGACCAGATAGTGCATGGTACTGCCGCATGTTCTCTCGGTGAATGAAGGCCTCTTCGATGTTCAAACGGTCTAATTCTGGCGTGCGCCAACCTGCGTCTCCGGCGGTTTGACGATTACCGCGGGGATATCCAGGCCTTTAACCTCACGGTTGAACGCCGTGAGACCGGATTCGAGAATGCGATTGTAGCGGGCAAGCTGCGCGTCGACCTTTGCCGCGAGCTCGGCAAAGACATCGTACGACTGCCTGGTCGGCTTCGAATCGGCGCTGCCGACAACTGCGGATAATGACGCCAGCTTGTCGTTGAGCTTGATGGGATAATTAAGGGCGTCCTGCCCGCTTTTTATTTTAACCTGGACGAGCTCCTCTTCGACGCTCTTGAGCTGGTCGTTGATCCGTTTCGCGGAGTCGGCCACGACTTTCTTCGACGGGTGTTTCTCCAGGCGCTTCACCAGGTCTTCGGTTTGTCTGCGGATATCCCGAATCGTGTTGACCGCTTCATGGGCCGATGATATCTTGTCCCGGATTTTAATCAGAAAATCGAACTGCTCCTTAAAGTCGTCCGCCGCCGTGCTGAGAAGGGGATTCTTCTTGATTGCAAATGCCTGAGTCCAGTTTTTCGCACCGTGCCTGAGCCGCACCTGATAGTTCCCGGGAATTGCGACGGGACCCTCAAGCGATCCGCCCCAGAGGATGGCGCCCGGCACCTTGACGGCATCCGCATAACGCATATCCCAGACGAACCGGTTCATTCCCGAATCTGCGGGGATGTTTGGACCCTCTTCCGGAGCCGCCCCGGGGCCTTCGCCCTGATTCGTCTCCTTCTTCTCTTCGCGATGGGTAAAGGATTTGATCAGGTCGCCCTTCTGATCCAGAAATTCGAGTTTGACGGAATCCTTCTCCGCAGGTTTGTGCTTCAGATAGTACAAGACGAGGACACCGTTTGGCGCGTTCTTACCGATAGCTGCGCCCGGGCGATCAAAGGAGCCCCCTTCCATCCGATACGCATCGCGCGGCCGGAAGAGGTGCATATCGGACCGGGCGATCTCATCATTCATCTGGTAGAGGGGCGTCAGGTCGTCGAGAATCCAGAACGATCGGCCGTGCGTCGCCACGACAAGGTCCTTTTCACGCGTCTGGATCGCAATGTCGTGAATTGGTGTCACGGGCAGATTTGTCTGGAGCGGCTGCCAGTTCTCCCCATCGTCGAACGATACATAGATGCCCCGCTCGGTCCCCGCATACAGCAGGCCTTCCCTGTTGGGATCTTCTCGCACCGCATGAGCAAACTCATTTTCGGGAATCCCTTTTACAATCTTCTTCCACGATCGCCCGAAATTCGTCGTCTTGAGGATGTACGGCTTGAAATCGTCCAGCTTATACCGGGTCGCCGCGACGTATGCGGTTCCGGAATCATGCGGCGAAGCATCGATGATGCTGATGAGCGCCCACGCGGGTATCTCCGAAGGCGTTACGTTCTTCCATGTCGCTCCATCGTCCTGAGATACATAGATCAAGCCGTCGTCGGAACCCGACCAGAGGACGCCTTTCTTCGCGGGTGACGCCGCGAAGCTGAAGATCGTGCCGTAGTACTCCACGCTCGTGTTGTCTTTTGTGATCGGGCCGCCGGAAGAACGGAATTTCGCCGTGTCGTTGCGCGTGAGATCGGGACTGATGATTCCCCAGCTCATCCCCTCATTGGTGGTCTTGAAGACTTTGTTCGCCGTTGCATAGATTACCTTTGGGTCGAATTTTGAGACGATGATGGGATAAGTCCACTGAAAGCGGTATTTGGCGGCGTTGGCCCCTCCCCCCATGGGATTGTCGGGCCAGGGCGAAACGTCCTGCTCCTGTCTCGTCCTGCGGTCATATCTTGAGAGGTAACCGTCGTAACTTCCGGCGTAGGTGATGTTCGGATCTTCCGGGTCGGGGGCAATGTACCCACTCTCGCCTCCACCGACGCCGTACCAATCCGATCGACCGATCCCGAAGCTGGTCGTCCTGCTCGAAATCTTGATGGTGCTGTTGTCTTGTTGAGCTCCGTAGACCCCATATGGAAAATCATTGTCGAGGGCAACATGATAGAACTGCGCGGTCGGAATGTCCTCCTCGGTCCACGTCTGCCCGCCGTTGAAACTCACGCTCGCTCCGCCGTCATCGCCCGTGATCATTCTCATCGGATTGTTCGGGTCGATCCAGAGGTCATGGTTGTCGCCGTGCGGTACGGAGATATTCGTCAGCGTTTTTCCGCCGTCGATCGACTTATGAAACTGGACGTTGAGGATGTAAACGGCCTCGGGGTTCTTGGGATCCGCATAGACATGCGAGTAGTACCATGCGCGCTGCCGGAGCCGGCGGTCGTCGTTCACCCGATTCCAGTTCTTGCCCGCGTCGTCGCTCACGAATAACCCGCCTTCCTCCGCTTCGATGCTCGCCCAAACCCGGTTCGGTTTTGCCGGCGACACGGCAATTCCGATTTTGCCCTTCAATCCGTTCGGCAATCCTTTATTCCCGGATAGATCGGTCCAGTTGTCTCCGCCGTCCGCCGATTTCCAGAGCCCGCTTCCGCGCCCGCCGCTCGACATGCTCCAGGGATTCCGGCCCGCCTGCCACATCGCAGCGTACAGGATCCTCGGATTGTTCGGATCGATCGCCAGGTCAACGGCTCCCGTGCTGTCGTTCTTGAAGAGAATCTTCTGCCATGTCTTGCCCCCGTCTCTGGAGCGGTAGACGCCGCGCTCCATGTTCGGTCCGAAAACGTGCCCCAGCGCGGCCGCGTAGACCACATTTTCGTCCCTGGGATGCACGCGGATCTTGCTGATCGTCTGGGCATCCTTGAGCCCGATGAACTTCCATGTCTTGCCCGCGTCGTCGGATTTATAGACCCCCTCTCCGGGCATCGCATTCCCGCGGATACAAGCCTCGCCGGTTCCTGCGTAGATAACATTCGGATCCGATTCGGCTACGGCAAGAGCCCCCACGATTCCGATCTTCAAAAAACCGTCGGAGACGTTCAACCATGCATTGCCGCCGTCTTCCGTTTTCCAAATGCCGCCGCCCGTTGCGCCGAAGTAGAATGTCAGCGGCTGGTCTTTGTGCCCTGCGACCGCGATCGACCGTCCCGCACGAAACGGGCCGATCTCCCTCCACTGCATCTTATTATAGAGGGTGGTATCGTACTTAAACGAATGCTGGGCGACAAGTCCACCCGGCAGAGCAACGAAAAGAGCGAGGAGTGAATAAAGAATAAACTTGCGATGCCATTCGCAAAAGTTCGATCCGGGATCGGAGAACCGGCGTGGGAGCAATGCGGTCATGGTTAAAGGTCCTTCAAGAAAAGTAAGGTAATTTGGCAGAGACAGTCTGACAAGCGCGCAGGGGTCAAAGCCTTTTGTTCAGCGCTCGGATTGGACCGCGTGTAGGATCAGCGAGAAGCGGCTGCACCCCCGATCGGCGCGGATCGAGCCGGCCGGATCCCCTATTTCTGACGCCGTAGAACGAGCATCGTAATGTCGTCGCTCTGGGCGTTTACGTTTCGGAAACCCATCACATCCTCAAGGGCTCGTTTGATCAATTGACCCGCGGGGAGCGAATTCGCGGTTGTAAGCAAACTCCTGAGACGTACTTCCCCGTACTGATTGCTCCCGCCGTCCTGGGATTCGGGGATGCCGTCCGTGTAGAGCACGATTGCGTCGCCCGGGCGCATATTTCTATCGCCTAACAGGCCAGAATTTCAGTGTCACTCGAAAGATGCAAAAAATGCAATTGATTA
>Ga0099793_10000003_pt1 | contig 56043 bp, 41 predicted proteins | sample Rivendell_Oct201_9_FD_77319 | JGI IMG/M metagenome (GOLD analysis project Ga0099793, IMG submission 77319) | Vadose zone soil and rhizosphere microbial communities from the Eel River Critical Zone Observatory, Northern California to study diel... | ecosystem: Environmental > Terrestrial > Soil...
GGAGGGCAGGCGCTCTTCGGCATCAAGGCGAGAATGCAGGCAGGACCCCTGACGCTCACCACGCTCGTCTCGCAGAAGAAGGGGCAGACGAAGGAGCTCACGCTCACCGGCGGAGCCCAATCGAGCGAGTTCCCCGTTCTTCCGACGTCGTACGCAAAGAACTACTACTTTGTCGATACACTGTATCGAAAATTCTACGCGAATCTTCACAGCTCACCCGCACCGACGATCGGCCCCGACGTGACGGAGAATCAAATCCTGCAGATTGACGTCTGGCAGAGTCTCCTCAATAATACTCCGAGCGCCACCGGAACGTACGTCACGGCCTCTGCGTATGTCAATCTGCCCGGGCACCCGAGCGATGTTTCGTATGCCCCCGATTTTGTCGCCACCTTTGATACCACCTCGCCCGGCAACTATAAGAGAGGGTACTGGACGAGACTCGATCCGACGAAGGACTACCGCTATGACAAGTCCGCGGGCACGGTTACGCTTCTTACAAGCGTCGTCGATGCGCAGGCGATTGCGGTGAATTACACCATCGTCGGCGCGGGCGGAAGAAATCAAGTCTACGGCGACAGCGTCGGACATAATTTGTATCTCAAGCTCATCAAACCGGAAAACATTCAGGACCATCCGGGTTATAAGCCGGCGTGGGACCTCATGTTGAAAAATATCTATCCGCTCGGGGGGAGGGACCTGAAAGAGGAGGGCTTTAAGTTCAAGGTTCTGCGGCACAGAGACGGCACGACGGACGATTTTCAGATTTACGGTACGAACCTCCTGGCGGTGCTCGGACTCGACCGATTTGATGCGGCGAAAACCCCAAAGGCCGGCGGTGACGGTGAGTTCGATTTTATTAAAGGCGTGACCGTCGACGTGGAACGGGCCGAGATCATTTTTCCCTCGCTGCGTCCGTTCGATTCGACCATCGTCCAGTATTTCAGGGGCATCGGAAAGGCGATTTCCGATTCCCTTCTCTTTAGCGATATCTATGATACGACGGCGACAGCGGCACAATACAACGCGGTGAAAAACCGCTACTTCATGCAAGTTACGTCATCGACATCCCAATCGAGCCGATATCAGCTTGGGTTTAACCTCGTGGAGGGAAGCGTTCAGGTGCTCTGGAACGGCACGCCCCTGCTGCCGACCGTCGACTACACGGTGGATTACATCGTGGGGGAGGTCATTATTCGCAAGCCCGAAGCACTCCTTCCGGGTGCGAGCGTTCAGGTGAAGTACGAGCAAAACGATCTGTTTCAGCTTGCGTCCAAAACGCTGATCGGAGCTCGCGGCGAGATGGTAAACCTGTTTCCCAATACCAACATTGGTTTTACGGTCATGAGCCTCTCCCAGGCCACGCTGAGCGATAAAGTGCGATTGGGCGAGGAACCCACCAGTAATATGATCATGGGGTTCGATGCTTCGACATCATTCAACCTGCCGTTTCTGACGCAGGCAATTGACGCGCTTCCGTTCATCCGCACCCGGGAAATGTCGAGCATCAGATTCGGCGGTGAAGCAGCGTACGTCCTTCCCAATCCAAATACGAAGACCAGCACCATCACCGATGATAACGGTGCGAGCATCGCCTACCTCGATGATTTTGAAGGAGCCAGGAGGACGATCCCTCTGCCGATCAGCTACTCAGCCTGGCATCTGGCCAGCGCGCCTGCGTACAGCTTGTTGGGAGCAGGCCTGTCGAACGAAAAAAAGACATATGCCAAGGGAAGGCTGGTTTGGTACAACCGGCTGCCGAGTGACGTGGTCTCTCAGGAGATCTGGCCGCACCGGGAAGTGCGGACAGGCGAAAACCTCGTGACGGTATTGAATCTTGACTATGATCCCCGTCATCGGGGGATGTACAATTTTTCGCCGAAACTCGATTCCACGCTTCACCGCCCGGGAGGGGGATATGATTTCCCCGACACCGATGGCCGGAAGCTCCGGCAAAGGAACTGGGGAGGCATCATGCGGTACATTTCGAACGCGGCAGGGCTTATCGACCAGAACATCGCCTACCTCGAGCTCTGGATAAAACCCATAACCCCCGATCAGCAGGATCTCAGGCACGGAAAGTTGTTCATCGACCTCGGCCGCGTCAATGAAGATGTCATACCCAACGGGAGCTTGAATTCAGAAGACATCATCAAGACGCCGCAAAATCCTGAGGGAATTCCAAACGGCGTGCTCAACACCGGCGAGGATGTCGGCCTCGACATGCTTGCCGACAGCGCCGAGCAGCGCGTGTACGCGGGTTTTGTCGCTTCCAATAGCGGCGATCCGGATGTCAATCCGAACGACCCGAGCGGTGACGATTGGTCTTATGCCACGGGGGACTCGAATTTCAGCAAGATCAACGGAGTCGAGGGGAATGTCAACGGTGTCGACGGCCGCCTGCCCGATACGGAGGATCTGAATAGCAATGGCGCGGTGGACCAGGTGGATCAATACAATGAATACGAAGTGCCGCTCGACAGTGTGTATTACGATTCGCTGGGGATTGAACAGCGAAACACGTTGATTGTCGGGGGCGACACATGGCACCAGATTCGCATACCGCTCTTCAGTCCGTCCCGAATCATCGGCGGGGATCGCTCGGCAGGATCGGTGCTGAGCGAGGTGCAGTACGTTCGGCTCTGGATGTCGGGGTTCGAGAGTCCCGTGCGCCTTCGGATTGCAGAGATGAATTTCGTCGGTAATCAGTGGATCCAGAGGTCGACGGGGGACTCGACGCTTAAAGTCTCTGTTGTGAACATCGAAGATAACCCGAGCTACACAAGCCCGCCCGGAGTCATCCGCGAACGCGATAAGACCCAGCCCGACAGGATCATCTTCGGCAACGAACAATCCCTTTCCCTCGTCCTGAATGGGCTGCGCCGGGGGGAAACGCGTCAGGTTTATCGTTCGTTCGCCGTGAGACCTCTGGACCTATTCAACTATAAGACAATGAAGATGTTCGTGCACGGCGACCCGGCGATTGGATACTATGCGCCGGACCGCTACGACGCGGAGGCTTTCATCCGCTTCGGCTCAGACTCGCTGAACTTCTACGAATACCGCCAGCCGATCCGGCCGGGGTGGGATCCGCTCAACGACATGAATATCATCTTTTCACAACTCACCTCTGTCAAGGCAACGCGTGACTCGCTGAATAAGTTATACAGGATTGACGTGCCGAATGGCCATCCGGGAGCGACCTATGGCGTACAGGGAAACCCGTCCCTGAGGCAAATCCGCGAGATTTCTATCGGGATTACAAATCCGGCGCTCCAGGGGGGCACTGTCCCTCTCGTCGGCCAGATCTGGGTCAACGAACTGCGGCTAACCGATGTGGATAATTCCAAAGGATTCGCGTATCGCTTCGACACGCAGGTCAAGCTGGCGGACCTGGGCGGCGTGAGCTTCAACTATTCGAAAACAGATCCTTTCTTCCACGGCCTCGATCAGCGGTTCGGCGGCCAGACCACGCAGGTGAACTGGGGTGTGAATGCGAATGCCTCTCTCGAGCATTTCTTTTCGCAGGATTGGCAGGGAACGACGATCCCGGTCGGCTATTCGCATTCAGAGGGCCTCATCAAGCCGAGGTATCTGCCGAACAGCGATGTGGTCGTCGTCGAAGCTGCGAATCTCGCCGCGAGGGGCGCTGCACCTGATCACGCTGCTGCGGTTACCGACAGCGTTGTCACGACCTCACAAACGCTCCACGTGCAGGACTCCTACTCGATTCCGAATTTCCGTCTGGCGCTTCCGAGCCAGGCATGGTATGTGCGCGATACCTTCAGCAAGCTTTCCTGGGCGTTCAATTATTCGACTTCCCACGATCGGGATCCTGCCATTACGATGAGGAGGAGCTGGCAATGGAACTTCAAGCTCAGTTATGGCGTCGCCCTGCCTTCCGATTATTACATCCAGCCGTTCAAACATCTGTTCAACGGGATCTTCATCCTGGATTCCTACAAGGATTGGAAATTTTATTTACTGCCGATCACGAGCCTCTCGGCGAATGTCGGCGCGCAGCGTTCGCGCACCTATGAAGTGTCACGCGATCCCGCGAGTACACCCCGCGATTCCCGGAATTTCTCCGGCGGAAAGTCGTTCGGTTTCGGATGGAAATTGACTGAAGGCGGGCTCTCCGGACTCTCCGGCGATTACGGCCTGTCACTCGATCGCAATCTGTTAGTCCTGGACAACGATTCGGCGGGCCGCGGCCTCTCATCAATATTCAAGGATATCTTTTTCAAGGGCGCCGACAGCCGCTATGGTCAACGGGTGACGTTCAATTCAAAGCCTAGAATTCCCGATGTGTTCGATATTCCGAAGTATCTCACGCTGAATGCAGGGTATGCCGTCAACTACGCCTGGCAGAACGCATTTCAGAATGGGGATATCGGGAAGAGCGCGGGATTCGATAATAATGTGACGCTCTCGTTCGACTTCCGGCTAAAGTCGCTCTTCGATCCGTTGTTTCAGTCGAAGGCCGAACCCGTCCCGGCAGCCCCCAGGAGCCCGTCGGATTCAACGGCCGGCAAGGGAGAAAAGAAGGATAACCTCGGCTCCCTGCTTGCAGGCCTGAAAACGGCGGCGACCATCTTTCTGAAGATTCCGTTCCTCGATTATGAGACGATCAACATCTCCTTTGCGCAGACAAATCATGCCGCCAATAGCGGCGTCGTTGGATCGACCGGATTCCGGAATTTCTGGGGGCGATTGCCCTTTCAGGGATCGGTGCCCGAGTACGGCCCGTCGCGGCTGTATCAGTTGGGACTGATCTCCGATCCGAGCGGCTCCCTCCGGTTCAGCCCACATTCAGGCTTCCCGTATTTTGGATGGTCAACGGTGCCCGGGGTAAGGGCTCCGAACGCTCAGCTTGCCGACCAGTACGGTCAGACGAACAGCATCGCGCTCAGGACAAATCGGCCGCTTTGGCCGGGCGCGACACTCGAGGTGAACTGGAAGGTTGGGTGGCAATTCCAGAAGAGCACGACGTTTCTGACCGATGCATTCGGCAACAGGGGGGAAACAACCACCGACGCATCCGGGAATCTCGTAGCCGCCGTGCCGACGATCGCAACGCAGGGGAGTATCGAGAGGTCGTTCCTTACTCTTCCTCCGGTCTTCTTCCTGAAGGTGTTCAAGAGCAATCTCGAGGACGTGGGGAAAAAATATAACCGTTTGAACGATCTCGACAAAGACCCAACCCATTACGCGGAACACCTTGCCGAGTCGTTTGAGAAGGGGCTCGAGGCATTGCCGTTTCTGAACAGGGTGTTGGGACAATATGTACCGCGGCCGAACTGGAGCCTGCGCTGGGATGGTCTCGAAAAAATAGCCGGTATCGGATCCGTGGTGGAGAGAATGTCATTGGAACACGCGTACACGGCGAGCTTTCGTCGGGATTTCCGGGGAGATATTTCCGGCGGGGAGAGGACCGATATCGAACGCGTGCAGTACGGTTTTGCTCCGCTCGCAGGCATCAATGCGACATTTAAGGAATTTCTCAAGGGAAACATGACGGGCACGCTGAGGTACAACTCGTCGACCGCCTACGATTTGAACCTCGCCGCGCAAAACATCACCGAGACCGCATCGCAGGAGATTTCGCTCTCGCTCTCGTATTCCCGGCGCGGTTTTAAATTCCCCCTCTTCGGACTAACCCTGTCCAACGACGTGGATGTCTCTCTTACGTTTTCGCGGACGAAGAACTCGCGGCGTTCGCACGATCCGAACTTTTTGGACGTCAACCAGGAAGGAACCCCGATTGAAGGCAGTACGCGAACATCGGCGGAGCCGCGCATCCGGTATGTCCTCAGCACGCGGGTGTCGGCGGCGCTCTTTTATCGATTCACGAAAGTAGCGCCCGATGAGGGAGGTTCGCTCATTACCGGAACCACGACCAACGAAGCCGGTGTTGAGATTCATATAACGATTTGATCCCGCACGGTCCCGCGGGGCGGGACGTGGCGGGACCTATCCGTTGATTCTCTTTCCCGAATTACTTACTATTAGAATGGAGCATAACACAATGAATGTCATGACCGCGACGAAGGGCAGAATCCTGTGGATCGACGACGAAATCGAACTCCTTCGGTCCCATATTCTGCTCCTCTCCGAAAAGGGATATACCGTTGAAACGGCGACAAACGGCGAAGATGCGATCGAGCTTGTCAAGGAACATCCGATCGATCTCGTTTTTCTGGATGAAATGATGGCGGGGATCGGGGGACTGAAGACGTTGTCCCAGATCAAGGATATCCGGCCCGAACTGCCCGTCGTCATGATCACGAAGAATGAGGACGAGGGTCTGATGGAAGAAGCGATCGGCGTGAAGATAAGCGATTACCTCACCAAGCCGGTCAATCCGAGCCAGGTCCTGCTGGCCTGCAAGAAATTCCTGGAAGGCAAAAAAATCACCGGCGCGCAGATATCGAGGGATTACATCAAGGAGTTTAATCAGATATCGCTCGCCCTTCAGCAAAACCTGACCGCCGATGACTGGACGTCGATTTACGCGAAGCTGGTCGACTGGTCGATGGAGCTGGATCATCACCCGGAGCTTGGCCTGAAGCAGACGCTGACCGATCAGTTTCGCGAGTGCAACGTCGAGTTTTCGAAATTCATCGAACGCAATTACCGTCAGTGGCTCGGACAAAAGAGCCGGCCGACGCTTTCGATCGACATCGTCGAGAAGTATCTCATACCCCAACTCACGCCCGATCGGTCGGTCTTCTTCTTCGTGATCGACTGCCTCCGCCTGGACCAGTGGATGGCTATGGAATCGGTGCTGCGCGAATATTTCGATATCACCCGAGATTATTATTACTCCATTCTGCCGACGGCGACGCCGTACTCGCGCAATGCGATCTTCAGCGGTGCCTTCCCGGACGAGATTGAAGTCCGGTTCCCGGAGATCTGGGAGCAGTGGGAGGACGACGACAACAGCCGGAACAGATACGAGCACCAGTTCCTCGAGAATTTGCTCGAGCGCCGGAAGATTCAATTGAAACCGGAGTCGAAGTATGTCAAAATACTCGACCCGGAGTTCGGCCGCAGCATCGAGCAGAATATCAATTCCTATACGAAAAACCGGCTTACTTCGATCGTCGTCAACTTCGTCGATATGTTGGCGCACGGACGTTCCGACTCTCAAATTTTAAAGGAGATCGCTCCGGACGAAGCCGCCTACCGGTCGCTCACTCAGTCGTGGTTCATGCATTCGTCGCTTTTGGGAATGCTGCAGACGCTGTCGCGGCAGAAGAATGTCAAAATTGTGCTGACCACCGATCACGGAAGTATCCGCAGCTTGCGCAGCACGAAGGTCATCGGCGATCGGGAAGCATCAACCAACCTTCGGTACAAATACGGCCGGAATCTGAAGTGCGATGAACGGCATGCTATCTTCGTTAAGAATCCGTCCGACTTCAGGCTGCCCAAGCGCAGCGTGACGATCAATTACCTGGTCGCCAAGGAAGACTATTACTTTGTCTATCCGACGGAATTCCACAAGTACGTCAACCAGTACCGCGACAGCTTTCAACACGGCGGCATCTCGATGGAAGAAATGATTTTGCCCGTCGTGACGCTCGAGCCGAAAAAATGAAATCGGGAGGAGCATCCTCCTCATCCCCCCTCGAATGGAATCGTATACGACACTCTCAGAGAGCGAAACGATGGCGCTTGGCGCCAGGTTTTCCGAGCGCCTCCGGCCCGGCGATGTGGTCGCGGTCTCCGGCGACCTGGGGACCGGAAAGACGCGCTTTGTTCAAGGCGTCTGCAAGGCACTCGGCGTCGGCGGTCATGTCGCAAGCCCCACGTTCACGATCGTCAATGAGTATCGCACTCCCCGCACGGTCGTCTACCACATCGATTTTTATAGAGTGAACTCATCGGCGGAAATCCGCGATCTTGGATTCGAGGAGTACGTGTCGGGAAAAGGAATCTGCCTCATCGAATGGGCGGAAAAGGCGGCCGGTTTCCTCCCGCGGCCCCGGTACGACGTGTCTCTCAATTTTGGGAAGGGTGTCGACACGCGGCAGGTACGGATTGAAGAAATCATCGAGGTTCCTGCATGACGATCCTTGCCATTGAAACTGCGACCGAAGTCTGCGGCGCCGCCGTGATTGGAAACGGCGCTGTGATCGGAGAAGCAAGCATCACCGCCCCGCGCGTTCATTCTGAAAAGCTCATCGGCCTCGTGGATGAAGCGCTCCGGCGTGCCGCGATCGACCTCGGCGTGATCGACGGGATCGCTGTATCGATCGGACCCGGTTCATTCACCGGGCTGCGCATCGGGTTAAGCGTGGCAAAAGGACTTGCCTTCGCCTGCGGCAAGCCGGTTGTCCCCGTGCCGACTCTCAAAGGTCTCGCCGCACGGGCCGGCCGCGAGTCTCTCGTAAGCTCTCCAAGCCTCGTTCTCGCGATGATCGATGCCGGGCGGGATGAAATCTACTTTGCCGCTTACCGCGACATGAAAGAAGTCGCTCAACCCCGGGCTGCGGCGCGGGAAGAGGTCGTCGGGCTCTTTGCCGATGAAAGTCGCATAGTTATTATGGGAGACGGAGCGGACAAATTCCAGCCGTGGCTTGCGGCCGCGCACCCCTCGCTCTCACTCCGGTTCCTGTTTCCACCGCGCGCTCGCCGCCTGTGCAGCGCCGCCGCAGTCGGACTCATCGGTGAGGAGGAGCTGGCAGCCGGGCACACCGCCGATCTTGCTGCTCTTGAGCCGGTCTATATTAAAGACTTTCGGTCGCTCATTCGAGAACATCATCCGGAGGTGCACTCCTGATGGCGTGGTTTCGCCGGTCTAAAGCGAGTATTACCGCCGAGCCCCAGCGCAAGGACACCCCGGACGGGATGTGGACGAAGTGCCTAAGCTGCGGCGAGATTGTTCACCGAAAACAGCTCGAGCAGCAGCTCTTCACGTGCGCCAAATGCAATTACCATTTCCGGATCGGCAGCAAGGAATATCTCGCGATTCTCATCGACGAAGGGACTTTTAAGGAAATGGATCGGAAGATGAAATCCACCGACCCACTTCAATTTCAAGATACAAAACGCTACAAAGACCGGATCAGGGAGACGATCCGGAAGACCGGCCTCAACGACGCGATACGGACAGGCACGGGGAAGATCGGCGGCATTGAGGTTGCAGTCGGCGTGATGGATTTCAGTTTCATCGGCGGGAGCATGGGTTCGGTCGTCGGAGAAAAAGTGGCCCACGCGATCCACAGAGCCAGGAAGGCGAAAATACCCCTCGTGATCGTTTCTTCAAGCGGGGGCGCGCGTATGATGGAAGGCGCTCTTTCCCTGATGCAGCTTGCGAAGACGAGCGCGAAGCTGGCCCAGCTATCCGACGCCGGAATCCCCTATATTTCCGTCATGACCGATCCGACCACCGGGGGGGTGACGGCGAGCTACGCTATGCTCGGCGATATTAACATTGCCGAGCCCGGGGCTCTTATCGGCTTCGCAGGTCCGCGGGTTATAAAACAGACGATCGGCAAGGACCTGCCGGAGGGGTTCCAACGGTCGGAGTTCCAGCTTGAGCACGGTTTTGTCGATGCCGTTGTCCACCGGAAAGACATGAAGGAGACGATCACGAGGCTCTTAAAGTTGATGTGGGTGTAAACGCCCTTTCCCTACAGGTTGTCTCAGTAGCATGCTCCCGATCGCTCCCCAGCACCCCCAGCATCCCGTTTTACCCGGTCCCGCCCTTCGTACTCCCGCTTTACGCACTCCCGCCGTGCGGTAGCTAGCGTCATCCACGCAGCCGAAAGGCTCTAACCTCAACCAATACTTTCATTTAAGCCCGGAAGGTATTGTAACTAAAATAAATATTTATTAACTTGGATTCCATCATGACGATCCATATCATAGGTGTTCCGATGGATCTCGGGGCCGGACGGCGTGGAGTCGACATGGGGCCTTCCGCGATCAGAATCGCAGGTATCGGCCCTCGGCTCGTTGATCTCGGATATAAGGTCATCGATGAGGGCGATCTCTCGATCAAGACGCAGGAAGAACAGAAGATCAAGGATCCCCACGCGAAGTATCTGCCGGAAATCACGCGGGTTGCCGGTATCCTGAGCCGAAAGGTCGAAAAGATACTCCACCATGGGCATTTCCCCCTGGTGCTCGGCGGAGATCATTCGATTGCGATCGGGACTATCAGCGGGGTAGCCGTAGAGGCTCGAAGGAAACGCTTGAAAGTCGGCGTGCTCTGGGTCGATGCACATGCCGATTTCAACACACCGGAGAGCTCGCCGTCGGGGAACATCCATGGAATGCCCCTGGCGGCCTGCATCGGGCTTGGTCCGAGGGCACTTACCCGGATCGGCGGAGTGTTTAAGAAAGTAGAGCCGCAAAACGTTGCGATTGTCGGACTTCGCACGCTCGACAAAGGTGAGCGTGCAAACATTTTACGGTATGGAGTGAAGATCTTTACGATGGAAGACATCGATAAATATGGCATCCACCACGTGATGAACGAATTCCACCGGCGTATCGGAAAGAAGGTCGACCACCTCCACGTCAGCTTTGATCTTGACAGCGTCGATCCGGTCTATGCTCCCGGAGTTGGCACGCCGGTGAAGGGGGGATTGGACTACCGTGAGGCACATTTAATAATGGAAATGGTCGCAGAATCAAAGAAGATGCGGTCCCTCGAGCTCGTTGAGGTGAATCCCATCCTCGACAATCGTAACCAATCAGCAGAGTTTGCCGTAGAGTTGATGCAGTCGGCTTTCGGTAAGAAGATCCTGTAATGGGATGGCGGCCTGGCGATCTGGCGGGGAACTGAGGATTGAGGAAATCGTATTTTTCGGAGAAAGACTTCCGGCCGATCCGGCTGATCGCGCTCCTGAGCAGTCTCGTGCTCCACATGCTGATCATCCTGGGGCTATTATATTATGTGCAGCGGCAGGCGGAGCAGGCGCGCCAGGAGGAGATGCTCTGGGGGAGCAGCGGCGGAGGGGGCGGGGAAGGTGAACAAGACTACATCATACAATTCGGACCTCAAAGCAATCCCGAGCAAGGCAAACCGGCGCAAGAGAACACCACCACGGCACAGTTCAAGCTGATCGATATCCACGTGTACAGCGAGCATCCGCACGCCCTGCCGGTCGTTGAGAAGATCCCGCCCAAGCCCGTCGCGAAGAAGCAAAAGAAGCGGCAGACGATCATTGCGGAGAATTTGCCCACCCGGTGGATCCGGCATGGTTCAGGGCCCGGGTCCGGCGGAGGCGCGGGGGGTGGGAGCGGAGGCGGCGTCGGAAAATCAACGGGATATTCGATTGACTGGGGGGGCACCGGGTCACGGCGGCTCCTCAGCGGGCGCATCCCGCGCTACCCGGAGGGAACCGACAAGCAGATGGCGGTAATCCTGAGGTTCACCGTCCTTCCCGACGGGTCGGTGGACGCAATCCTTCCCGCACGCAAAACCGATGAACTTCTTGAAAGCGCGGCGATCGACGCGCTGCGAACCTGGAGATTCGATCCGCTCCCCGAACAGATGCAACCTGAATCTCAGACCGGGAGGGTTACCTTCGTTTTCAAACTCGAGCTTTCCAAATAATGAAAGGTGAAATGCATCCCATGAAACTTAGAACAGCGAACGAAAGATTTATCAGAGCACTCTTTACGCTCGCCGTTGTCTTATCGCAGACTCTCGCCAGCGCCCAGGGATCGAGGAGGCTTGAGCCACAGTGGTGGTTTGGGGGCGAGGTCGGACCGAACTTTAATTCCTACAGCAGCGATATCAGCCAGCAGCAATTCGGATTGGCGGGCGCGCCGAATTTCACTCAAGGGTCGGGGGCCGGGGTCTTTCTTTCACCGCTCCTCGAATACCGCCCGGACCCGATCTGGGGCGGGATGCTCGCGCTCGGTTTTGACGGGCGGGGCGGGTCGTTCACGGATGTGGCGAGCGGGGGTTCCAATTACTCACTCCGGACATCGATGAACTATATCAGTCTCGAGCCGAGCGTGAGGGCCACACCGTTCATCGTGCCGTTCTATTTCTTCGCCGGCCCGCGATTCGGCTTCACCGTCGCCAAGTCGTTCACCCATACGGTCTCCCCGGGAACGGAGACGAACGGGGAATGGACGAATGCGCGGGGCACGGTGCTTGGGGCACAGCTCGGGGCCGGATATGATATTCCATTATCTGATCCGAATTCTCCGAGCCAGCTCGACCTCTCGCCATTTGTCGCATTTCATTTCGGGCAGGGGCCGAGGTCCGAAGAGCGGTGGTCGTTGACCACGGTGCGGCTGGGTCTTGCGATGAAAATCGGCTCGACCGGCGGAGTCAGAAGAGCCGTTGAGACCGGCGTGCAGTTTTCGGTGCGTGCGCCGAAGCTGATTCCCGTCGAACGAAAGGTCAAAGAAACGTTTCCCATCAGGAACTTTATCTTTTTTGACGAAGGGTCGAATGCGATTCCGGCGAGATACATAAAGCTCGCACACGAAGAAGCGGCGCGGTTCAGAGAAGAACAGCTCGTTCAACCCGAGCCGAAAGACCTCTCCGGCCGCTCCCGCAGACAGTTGACAGTTTATCACAACATTCTCAACATCCTCGGGGACCGAATGCGCCGGCACCCGTCGGCGAGTGTGAAGCTGATCGGCTCGTCGGAGCAGGGAACGGCGAACGGACGCGAGCTGGCAGAGGCCGTGAAGAGATACCTGGCGGACGCTTTCGGCATCGAGGAACAACGAATCCTTACGGAGGGAAGATCGAAACCCGAGATTCCCTCGATGCAGCCGGGGGCGACGCGCGAGCTCGAACTCGTTCGCCCGGAAGACCGGCGCGTCGACATCACGAGTGCCGAGCCCCAGCTCCTTGAGCCCGTGCAGATCATATCGCTGCAGGAAGACCCGCTCGACAGCGACGTTCTCCTGACGGTCACAGGCGCCGAGGATCTGCTCGCTTCCTGGTCGGTTGCCGCCACCGATGAGAACGGAGCAACGAAACGGTATGGGCCATTTACTTCGCCGGAAGAACGCATCTCCGGAAAAACGATCCTCGGCGACCGGATGCAGGGACGGTACACCGTGGTCCTCGATGGCATCACAAAATCGGGACAAACAGTCGAGAAGGAACAAACCATCCGGCTCGTGCGCTCGGACCAGCCGGAAGAAGAGCCCGGCCTGCGGTTTAGTATTCTTTTCGAGTTCGACCAGTCGAAGACGGTCTCCACCTATGAACGGTTTCTTACCGGCACCGTCGCTCCCCTGATTCCCGAAGGGGGGAGTGTCATCATCCACGGCCATACCGATATCATCGGAGAAGAGAGTCACAATCTGAAACTCGCGCGCGACCGGGCTCAGGAGACGATGGCAGTTCTCCAGCGGGAGCTCGCGAAAGCCGGGAAACGCCGCGTGAAATTCGACACGTACGGGTTCGGCGAGGACGTCCGGCGCGCACCCTTCGATAACCGATTGCCCGAGGAACGGTTTTATAATCGCACGGTGATTATTGATATTCTGCCGGAATAAGGGCCGGAGTAAAGAGCCCGGCTGCAGCGCCATCCGCCCGCGGAGGCTGTGGGCGGCGGGATTTACTTTTTTGCTGTTCGCTGCAACGTGTTTTTGCCAGATCCCTCCCCCAAAGACCGCGGATCTCACCGGCGAGGCGACCGATTGGATGGAGGCGGGAGCGTATCATGTCGCCATTCAAAAGCTTGCGGAAATCCTTCGCGCTTCATCCTTCACCGAGCAGAATCGGGATGTCCTCTTCTGGCTCGTGCAGTCGAGCTTCAAGGACCAGCAATATGAGGAGGCCTATCAATGGGGGACGGAGTTCTTACAGGAAAACCCCAACGATGTCCGGCGTGTGGGCGTGCTCTTCATGCAGGGCGTGAGCGCCTATCACACGCGGAGGCTGGATGATGCAACGAGGTCCCTGGGCGAGTATCTTAAAGAGGGGGGAGATCATCCCGAGCGAGGTGCAGGCTGTTTCTGGCATGCGATGGCGGAGCTTGACAAAGGTGACACGGCGGCCGCGCAGAATGACATTCAGCGCTGCATGGACGACCCATCCTCCCGGGCGTACCGTGACTATATCCTCATGGGTTGGGCGCTCTCATTGGAGCGCCGGGGCAATCTCGATGAGGCCGCCGATCGTCTCGATCGACTGCTGTCGGAATATCCTCAAAGCGAACTTGCCACGGATGCGCGCCTGCGCATTGCCTCGATTTCACTGAGGCAGGGCAGGTTGGCCCGCACCCTTAAGATGTTGGATGAAACTTCCCCCGCCCTTCCGTCGCAGCACCAGGAGTATCTTTTGTTAAGAGCCGAGGCGAATCTCCGCCTGGGCCGATATTCCGCGGCACACGACGCGTACGAGGAGTTCACCTCGAAGTACGAGGACAGCCCGTACGAGAGAAACGCGCGGTACGGCCTCGCCTGGTCGCTCGTCAAGCTCCACGATTACTCGACTGCGCAAATCGTCTTCGACTCTCTCAGTACGGGGAAGGACTCGCTGGCGTTCGCGTCGATGTATCAGAGCGGGATTCTTTCGCTCCTGCGGGGGAAGATGAGCACAGCGTTGACAACGCTCGATTCGCTGACCTCGCTCTCTCCGTATGACCGGGACGCGGTCAGCGCTTACTATCAAATGGGAATGATCGAATACCGGAGCAAGCATTACCGGGAAGCCCGCCGGTACTTCCAGCTTGCCGCGCGGCTCTTCCCGGAGAGCAACCTGCGCGCCGCGGCGTATCGCATGCTGGGAGAGAGCAATATGGCGATCGGCGACTTCTCCAATGCCCAGTATGCCTTCGGCCAGGTGAGGCATTTGAACGCCCAGGCGGAACTGCTCGCACCTTCGCTTTTTCAGGAGGGGGTGTCGCTCTATCACCTCGGACGGTTCAGGACCTGTGAGGAGCGATTCAAAGAATTCCTCGACGAGTATCCGGGCAATCCGAGGGCCGGCGAGGCCTACGTTTGGCGGGGAGAGGCGCTCTATCAGGACAGCCGCTTTCCGGAAGCCGAGCGATCCTATTCCGATGCCCTCCGCCTTTTCCCGAAAAACCCGAGGCAGGCGCAGGCGTCGTATGGATATGCATGGTCCCTCTTTGAGGAGAAGAGGTTTTCCCCGGCGGCGGACGCCTTCGAGCGCTTCTCGAAGTCATATCCGAACGATGCCCACACCCTCGATGCGAAACTTCGAAAGGCCGACTGCTATTTTGCCACCGGAGAATATGACAAGGCGGAGGGGCTCTATGCGTCCCTTGCCACCGAAAAAGCAAGCAGCCGCCAGGTTGAGTATGCCGCATTCCAGCTCGCCATGTCGTACATTCAGCGTGGGGAGTCCGACCGGGGTATCGGACAGCTCCGGGACTTTCTGGGCCGCTATCCCTCCTCGATGTATGCAGAGATTGTGCAATTCAATATCGGCTGGACCTATTTTTCAAGAGAACAATATACGGATGCAGTGACCGAACTGAAGACGGTCTTGCGCAAGTACGGCGACAGCCAGATTCTGCCCCGCGTGCTGTTCAATCTGGGGGACGCCTATTACAATTTGAAGCAGTATGATAGCGCGAGGGTGTATTATCAGCGCGTCATAAAAGAATACCCTTCAAGCCTGCTCGTTGCCGACGCGCTCTCGGGCCTTCAGTACACGTATGAGGCGGAGGGAAAGCCTGCGGGAGCCCTCGCAGAAATTGAAAAGGTGATCCGGGATAAACCCGCCGGTGCGCCGGAGGAGGAATTACTTCTGAAGAAAGGGGATATCCTGTTCGGTCAGGGCGACTTTGCCGGGGCAATCGGCGAATACCAGCGGGTGCTCGCGATGAAGACGGCGCCCTTGGTCAAGGGGAAGGCGCTCTACCAGCTTGGCCGGTCCTACGAGCAGGAAGATAACCCCCTGCGTGCGATCTCGTTCTACGAGCAGGTTCCGACAGAAGCGCCGGGCACGGACATTATTCCCCAGGCGGCGCTTGCGCTCGGGCTGGCTCATCTGAAAGCGAAGCATTACGCGCGCGCCGCCGACGCGCTGAAAGACTTCGGACGCCGCTTCCCGGATTCGCCGCTGCTCGCCGAAGCGCAGTATCAGCTCGGCACTGCCCTCTCGAATACAGCCGACAAGGAAGGGGCGGCGGCACAATTTGGATTGCTGATCCGGGACCATCCCGGCGACATTTTTGCAGACCGGAGCAGGCTCCGCATCGCCCAGATCGATCACGATCGCAAAAAGAATCAGGCCGCCATCGATACCCTCTCGGGCGTCGTCAACAGGCGGAGCGACGATATCGCCGCGGAAGCTCTCCTGATGATCGGCGACAATTATCTTTCCATGAAACGAACGAAGGATGCGCTGCAGGCCTATGAGGATGTCATCCGGCAGTATACCGAGTTTCCGCGGATTGTTGAGCGCGCAAGGCTCGGGGAAGGCGAGTGTTATGAAAAGCTGCACGATACGCAGCGCGCCCGCTCGACGTATGAAGGCATCCGGACCGCAGCAGTCGATCCGGGTGTGCGCAAAGAGGCCGAGGACCGGCTCCGGAGGATCAGGCGATGAAAAAGCGTCTATACTTCGCTCTCATCTTGCTCACCGGCTTTTTTGCGTTTGGCGTGAATGTACGCGCCCAGAGCGCGACCGGTCAGGAGAGGCCGGAGGCGAAAGACACTGTGGGATTGCCCAGACTTGAAATCCCCGAGATTACAATTGTGGGCAAGAAAGCCATCACACTCCCATTCGCACGTAAAGGGGAGATCTATGATGTGAACGTATACGAAGCGCCTCCTCCCGATACGGGCCTTCTCGGCGTCCGTGAATCCGTTCCCCTTCCGCGGGGAACGCTCTCGCGGTACGAGGAACACCAGGTGCCGTGGCGCGCTTCCGTGGAAGGATCGTTCGGAAGTTTCAGCACGGGGGTTCTGGGCGCTTATTTTGACTATAAGAGTCAACAGTGGGGGATTTACGGGAACGGCGTTTACAGAACGACGCAGGGTCATACCATCAACGCATCGGGTTCAACAAGCGGGCTCGACGTTCGGGCCCACTCGCTGATCGCCACCGATAACGATGTTCTGAAAACCCTCCGTGTTTCGGGCGGCGTCGGTCTCAGGCATGACGCATACGGAATGTTCGGCCTCCCGGACCTATCCACCCGGCGGACGCGGAATAACGTCTCCTTCGGCGCAGAGATCGGCTCGGCCAATCAACACGGAAACGTCGTGGATCTCAGTCTCGACGCCAGGGTTTGGAATATTACCGACAGGCAGCCCGGGAACGATTCGGATGTTTCCGTTGTCTCCCCGGATCTTCGGGGGTCGGTCAGAACTGATATCCAGGACGTTCAGCTCGGCGCGGATGTAATGTACCGGGGTTCATCGCTCAACTATCGGAACGCATCGCAATCGCCGTCCCTGTTGGGAGTCGCCGCCGGCGCCCGCTGGAAAGTCTCGGACCAATGGTCTGTCCGGGTGGGCGGCATTTATCACAACGGATCGGGCAGCGACGGCATGACGACGACACTTGTTGCGCCAACCGCGATACTTCAATTCAAGGCGAGCCAGGACCGTGAATGGATCTTCTGGTTCCAACCGGAACTCCATCTCACGACGTACGATGAACATATCAGGGAAAACCCTTACCTCATCCGGGAGATCCTTCTCCGCCCGGAGAAAAGGCCGATTCACCTCGGCACCTCCGTGTCGTTCAGGACGGATCGCGCGGCGATTCAGCTTCGCGGATCATTTACGCACAGCACCAATCGGGATATCACGCTTGCCGACAGCGGAAGGATCAGGCTCGAGTACGCCGACGCGGACCAGGTCGCTATAGAAGGATCAGGGTCGATCGATCTTCCCACCGGTACGAAGGTGAAATGTACCGGCATCGTCCAGCCCGGCCATGAGACAGGAACGAGCGTGCAGCTTCCGATGATTCCAATTATAGAATTGAAAGGGCGCGCGGAGCAGGATCTGGCAATTGCGGCCACGCTCTCGGCCTCCGCCGAATATATGAGCCGGCGAAATGTCGATCGCGCCGGCAACCAGACCCTGGGAGATGTATTCCTGCTCGGCTGCGGTGTTTCGACCCGGGCGATTCCACGCGCTGTTGTTTCCTTCGGGATCGGCAATCTGCTCAACAGCGGCTATGAACTGTGGAGCGGTTACAGCGCCCCCGGAAGGCAGTTCACTCTCGAGGCAAAAATCAACCTGCAATGAACGTCATAACGAGTCCGCAGGAATTGCAGCGGACCGCGGAGGATTCCCGGCTCGCGGGGAAGAGAATCGCGGTTGTTCCGACGATGGGCTATCTCCACGACGGACATCTCAGTCTCATCCGGTTGGCCCGGACGCACGCCGATTTGGTGATAACGACAATTTTCGTCAATCCTGCCCAGTTCGCGCCGGATGAGGATTATGAGAAGTATCCGCGGGATCCGGGAAAGGACACGGCGCTCGCAGAATCGGCCGGAACCTCAATTCTGTTCATGCCTTCAGTCGAGGAGATGTATCCCACCGGCTATCTCACCTATGTAGAAGTCGAAAAAATCACGCAAGTTCTGGAGGGGAAATTCCGGCCGACTCACTTTCGCGGCGTGACGACCGTTGTGACAAAACTGCTGCATATTGCCAAACCTCATGTGGCGGTTTTTGGTCAAAAAGACGCCCAGCAGGCGGCCGTGGTCAGGAAAATGGCGAAGGACCTGAATTTTGATCTGCACATATTGGTGGGTCCAATCGTCCGCGAGTCGGATGGACTTGCAATGAGTTCCAGGAACATTTATCTTTCTTCAAAACAGCGTACGGAGAGCACCGTTCTATACGGTTCGCTCAAGGAGGCCGAACGGCTGATCGCCAAAGGAGAGGTCGCGAGCTCTGTTATCACGGCAGGAATGCGGATGCTGATTACATCCCGGTCGTCGGCAAAAATCGATTACATTTCCGTTGCGGACGCCGGGACGCTGGAAGAATCGAAATCTGTCACTCCCGGCGATTCCGTGCTCATCTCGCTCGCGGCACGGATCGGGGGTGTGCGTCTGATCGATAATGTCATCGTTCATGTCCCAAAAACAGGCGCGTGATCTGGATATGGAAGCTCCGCTCCCGACGAAGCCGACTGTATGAGTGAGCCATCGAAGCCGCCCAAGCTGGCTGTTCTGATTCTCGGCGCCGGCAAGGGAACCCGGATGAAAGATCCGGGGATGGCGAAGGTCATGTACGAGCTGCAGGGCAAGCCGATGGTTGAATATGTCGTCGACCTTGCGACCCGCCTGCAGGCGGACCGCACGCTGCTCATCGTCGGCTGGCAGAAGGAGGCGATCATCAGCCACATTTCCAAGATCAACCCGCAAGTCGAGTTCATCGAGCAGAAGGAACAGTTGGGCACCGGTCATGCCGTTCAGCAGGCACGGGCGGGGCTGGAAGGGTTCGACGGCGATTTGTTGGTTCTCTCAGGCGACGTACCATTGTTAAGCGAGAAGACCGTCAGGGCGCTCATCGGATACCACCGGACCACCGAAGCAGTGGCGACCATTCTTACCGCTGAACTCGATGACCCGTCCGGTTATGGGAGGGTGATTCGAAACGAAGACGGAAGCGTCGAGAAAATCGTCGAACAGAAGGACGCTTCGAAGAAGGAAATCCTCGTGAAGGAAATTAATTCCGGCATTTACATGTTCCAGAAGGAGAAGCTGTTCGAGTGCCTCGATCAGCTCGAACCGAATAACGCGCAGGGCGAATACTACCTGACCGATGTGTTCGAAATATTCCGGAAGAAACACCTGAGAGTGTCCGCAGTTAAAGCCATTGACGCCATTGAGGTTATCGGAATCAACGACCGGGAACAGCTCGAATCGGCTCGCATCTTGATGGCATCCCGGGCAAGCGCATAATGGTTTGACTATAATGCCCATTTTGAGTATCATTATTGTAGGTCTGAGAAAAGGTGTAATGATGAAATTGCTGGTGGCGCTCGCTCTTGGGATGGCTCTTGCTTCGTCCAGTTCGACGGCGCAATTGAGATCGCAGGATGAACAACCGGTGAGCGCTGCGCAATCGCTCGTGCGCCCGACTGCCAGCATCAGCGATTTTCTCGGCTTGTTGAACCCGGATAATTTCATGATGAGGCATAGCTTTTCGCTGAGCTATCTTTCGTCGGACGGACAGGGTATTTCGATGGCATCGTACACCAACAGCATGTTCTACAAGATTGCCGATCCGCTCAATGTCCGGTTTGACCTCACGCTGCAGGGTTCACCCTTCGGCCAATACGGTTCGCTCAGCCAGACAAGCTTCAACAAGTTGTTCGTGAGCCGGGCGGAATTGAATTACAGGCCCGCCGACAACATGTTCATGAAGCTCGAATACATTCAGATTCCATCCAATTACTTCCGCGGATTTTATCCTCCATACGCACCGTACTACTAGGGCGACCAGTAAACAGCGTTGACTGCCGGCGGATGGCGTTTCAAAGTTTTGGGTATTTCCGGGTTAGTCTCTCACATGGGGGCTAACTCGGTTCTATTTTGCACCGCGGAAAGGTATTCGGAATGACGGAGCCGGATCAGCAAAACGAAGCTCAACAAGAGGGAGTGGAGGCCTCATCACCCGCAGCGGGAAGGGCAAAAACCGTTCTCAACGGCGTGATCGTCGTTCTGCTGTTGACCGTCGGTTATCTCTCGTATTCGTACATCTCGAGGGGGGCAAACAGTCCTCCTCTTCCGGCAGAACAGCCGAAGCCCCAGAAAATCATCCAGCTCGACGTTCTGAATGGGTCCGGCGGGAGGGGGGTTGCGGCGAAGTTCATGAATTACCTCCGGGGGCACGGGTTCGATGTCGTTGAAATGAAAAATTACAAACTGTCCAACATTCCACGCACACTTGTCGTCGATCGTGTCGGCAATCGCGCTGCCGCGCAGCGGGTTGCATCGGCGCTCGGAGTATCTGAGAGGAACGTAATACAACAGATCAATCCCGATTATTTTGTCGATGTCTCCGTGATCATCGGAGGCGATTACTCATCGCTGCAGCCCCTGCACTAAGAGTTTTGCCCCCCGCTCTCCTGAAATCGTTGACGGAACCTCCGGAAAGAAAGCAAGGGGGTCTCATCCATTTCCCAAGGGGGCGATGACACACTTTTCCACCGAGGTATTTTGAGACCGAAGACGCTCGCAAAGAGAATTGCACGATTCGCGCTGAGCAAGAAAGCCAGCGACGTTACGATCATGGATCTCCGGAAGCTGACGGACATGACCGATTTCTTCGTCATCTGTTCGGCCGATTCCGATGTTCAGGTGAAGGCCGTCGCGGACAGCGTTGCAGACGGGACGCATCAGATCGGCATCAGCGCGTGGCACACCGAAGGCCTGACGCACAGGCAGTGGATTCTGCTCGATTACGTCGACGTTGTCGTCCATATCTTTCATAGGCAGGCCCGAAGATTTTACGGGCTGGAAAAACTCTGGGGGGATGCCGAGGTGGAACTGGTTCAGGATGAGGCTCCCAAGAAATCCCCCCGGAAGCCGCGACCTGCGAAACAGCCATGAGGCGGTACCTGAGGGAGCGGATCGAATCCTGCCTCCGCTCATTCGGTCTCCCAGACGATTCAATTGTTCCAACCTTCGAAAAGCCCCGCAATCCTGCCCACGGAGACCTCACTACAAACGTCGCGATGTCTGCGGCGAAAATCCTGCGGACGGCTCCGGTCGAGCTTGCCCGGCGTATCATTGAAACACTTCAGATCGATCGGACGCTCGTCGATCGCGTAGAAGTCGCGGGCCCGGGCTTCATCAATTTTCATTTCTCCGAAAAGTTTTACCGCGAACAGACCACTCAGGTTCTGCGTCTCGGGCAGAAATTCGGGCACATCGAGACGGGCAAGCGCACGAAAACGCAGGTCGAGTTTGTCAGCGCCAATCCGACCGGTCCTCTGACGGTGGGCCACGGCCGGGGCGCCGTGTATGGGGATACCGTCGCACGTCTCCTGGAATGGGCGGGCCATGAGGTCACGAGGGAGTATTATTTCAATAATGCGGGACGGCAGATGCGGATACTCGGAGACTCGGTCCGTCTGAGGTATCTTGAAATGCTCGGCGAGAGCCTGCCCTTTCCCGAAGATTACTATCAGGGAGAATACATCAAAGAAATCGCCGGGCATTTGAAAGAGCAGCATGGTGACAAGCTCCGGAATGAGCCGGCCGAGGGGATCTTCAAGCAGCAGGCCGAGAAGGAAATCTTCGATGACATCAAGAAAACGTTAAAACGATTGGGCGTTGTGCACGATGTATTTTATAATGAAAACTCCCTGTATGAAAGCGGGAAGGTGCGCGAGGTGATCGAGGAACTCCGGTCGCGGAAGCTGGCCTACGATCTCGACGGCGCGGTGTGGTTCAAGGCCACCGAGTTCGGCGGGGAGAAGGATAAAGTCATCGTCAAGAATACGGGCGAGCCGACCTATCGGTTACCGGATATCGCCTATCACCGTGAAAAGCTTCGCCGGGGCTTCGAGCTTGTGATCGACGTGCTGGGCGCGGATCATGTCGCCACGTATCCCGACGTTCTCGCGGCGCTGAAGGCGCTCGGGTACGATCCGTCGAAGGTGAAAGTGCTCATCCATCAATTTGTGACGATTGTCCAGGACGGCGAAGTCGTGAAGATGTCGACCAGAAAAGCGAACTTTATCACGCTCGATGAGCTGATCGACGAAGTCGGGAGCGACGTCGTCCGCTATTTCTTCCTCATGCGCGGGATCGACAGTCACCTCAACTTTGATCTGAACCTGGCCAAGGAGCAATCGGAGCAGAATCCGGTCTATTACCTTCAGTACGCCCACGCTAGGATCGCGAGCATCATCCGGCACGCCGAAAGCCAGGGCGTCGACATTATGTCCGGGCACGACCTCTCCCCGCTTGTCGAGCCCGAAGAGCTAGCGCTCATGAAAAGCCTGGTCGAGTTTCCCGACATGGTCGAATCGTGCGCATTATCGTATGAACCGCACCGGCTCGCCGAATACCTCCACGAGCTTGCGGGCGTGTTTCACAAGTTCTACCACGTGCACCGCGTCGTCACAGAAGATAAGCGTCTCACCGCGGCCCGGATCGCCCTTTGCCTGGCGACAAAAACAGTCCTCGCTAATGGCTTCGCCATCCTAGGAATCAGCGCGCCGGAGAAGATGTAAGGGGGGAGAAACAGAAAGCGCATTAACGCCAGGACAAGTCATAAGAGTACAAGTTTGTCAATCCTTCCCGTGCAGCGCGGGGACTTCGAGAATCAGATGGCTCCAATGCCACCATTGCTCCGGGAACTCTCGAAGCTCCACACTTAGCCCGTCAATCCAAGAACGTGTGAGATCAGCCGGATTCGTTGGAGTCTTGTCTGAATCCATCAAATGCGAAGCGGGTTTGATTATAATGTGCGATCGCCGGTTGCCGATCGCACGGATGTTGAGGTGGAGAACGGCGGGGTTGTGCTTGCAGGCCAGAGCGGCAGGACCCAGATCGATGTTGATTGTTGCCCCTCCGATTGGAAGCCGGAGACTCTTCCCTTCACGGCCCGGCGAGGAAACATCGAACGCGAGTGAAAATATCTCGTTTCGACCAAAGGTATCAGCGGCGATGGAGGATCCACCTTCGCCGATATGGATTCCCCGAATGTTGAATCTGTTCCGTATCTTTTCCAATTGGGATTCGATTCCTCTGACCGGGATCCTGTTCGATATCGTCGAGATCCGATATCCCCGCAACGAAAGAGCTGACCTCGCATACCACCAATTGCCCAGGTGCGAACCGAGCAACAGGATTCCTCTCCCCCTTCGCAATGCTTCTTGAATGTGTTCTTCACCCTCGATTGAAAACCGCTCCTGAAACCGTTCATCGGCCAATTCCGGGAGGCGAAGGAATTCGACCATCAGCCGGCTGATGTAGCGCATGTGTTCCTTGTTAAGCCGGCGAATCTGCTCTTCGTTCCACTCTGAGAACACCCTTCTCATATTCCGGAGCCGGCGTCCTCGCTGGGAGGCGAGAGCGATACCGACGAGGATCCGGGATAATTTTTCTGCATTACGTTCGCCGATGCGGCGCATGACCCACGCCATCAATGCAAAGGCGATCGAGACGGGAGCGAGAAGGATCCGTTTTAAAATATTCATTGGGCTGGTGGAAGTCTTGTTTGGCCGGGCGTTGCTCGAGATTTTGGAACCCGGCCATAGGGCGAGGGGATGGAATCAAGGGGCGGTTTAGCGGAGCACTTTGTGTTCCTCCCTCTGCATCGAAATAAATTGCGTTTCCACAAGCGTCCGGTAGATCTGACAGCGCTCCAAAAGGTCGTGGTGACTGCCGTCATCGATGATTCGGCCCCGATCGAGAACAAGAATGCGGGGAAGCCCTACGACCGTCGCCAGACGATGTGCAATAATAAGTGTCGTTCTCCGCGCGATCACCATCCTCATTGCCTCGTGGATTTCCCGCTCGGATTTTGAGTCAAGTGAAGCGGTGCCTTCGTCCATCAACAGAATGGGGGCATCTTTGAGGAATGCTCTGGCGATTGCGATTCTCTGACGCTGCCCCCCCGAGAGCTTGACACCGCGCTCTCCCACGATTGTTTCATATCCCTGCGGAAGGGATACGATAAACTGATCCGCGCGCGCCGCCCGGCAGGCTACGTGAACATCTTCGTCGGGCGCCTCAGGCTTGCCATACCTGACATTTTCTGCAATCGTGGTGTCGAACAGAAGAATATCCTGGGGAACGATGGCGATGCTCGATCGCAGCGAGGAGGCGGTTGCGAATTGGAGATCGGTATCGTCGATAAAGACCGAGCCAGTTTGGGGCCGATCGAAGCGAAGGAGAAGTGAAAAGAGTGTCGTTTTTCCTGCTCCGCTCGCCCCCACGAGGCCAATGCACTCCCCCCGCTGGACCCCGAACGACACTTCGTGGAGGGCCTGGTCCCGGTCAGGATAATGAAACGAGACGTTCCGAAATTCGACCCGGCCACCGACCGGTTGTGGGAGCGGGCGTGCCCCGGGGTCGTCCGATTCGTGCGGAATTGATGTGATTTCATCGAGGCGACGCAATCCTATTCGAAAATGCTCCCATCGTAACAAGAGCATCGTGAGAACCCGCGATTGCGGGACGACCAGCAATGTATAGAACACGAACGAGAGCAGGGTCTCGGGCCGGAGTTCTCCCGCGGCCATCATATTGCTTCCCAACAACAAGACCAGCAGCAACACTCCGATAGCGCTTGATAGAATCAGCGGTTCGATCAAACCCACCCATCGGGCGCTCCGTTGTTCCAGCGAATCAGCTCGCGCTTGCTTCTCCCTGAATCTCTCGAGCTCGTGAGTCTCGGCGGTATTGGCCTTTACCACTTCTATTCCGCGCAGGACTTCCTCGACCCCCCCGGTGATGGCACCCATGGAGACCTCACTTTCATGCATCCGGCGCCTTACGACCCCGAAGATACCCTTCAGAATAAAGGCAACCAACGGAATTGTCAGGAGCAGAACCAAGGCGAGCTGCCAGGCGACCAGGAAGAGCATGAGCGTGCCCCCAACGACAAGTATTGTCATTGCGAGCGCGGTCAGGATTGTGTACCTGATGAACCATTCGACGTCGGAGATGCTCGTAATTAACACTTCCAGGATTTTCCCCGACTGGTGATCTCTGTGGAATCCCACCGGCAGACGGAGGATACTTTCGATGTACCGGAGGCGAAGCGCGGAGGTTACCCGGCGTGAGACATCCGACATCATTGAGTAGGCCGCGTAAATCGTGAAAGTGATCACGGCAAGCCCGGTGCCGAGAATCACCCAGGTTTGTAAAGGCACACTTACCTGACTGCCGGCAATCGTCTTCCCCAAAATATCTCGAACGATGATGGGGATTGCCAGTAATCCTGCGCAACCCAGCATCGACAACGTGCACGCGGTGATGACCTTCAATAGATGAGGGCGGAGGAGTGAGAGGAGACGCGAACCCTCGTTCATGCCACTTCCAGGCGATTCCGCTCCCGGACCTGAGTGACTTCGCTGAGGATGAAAGAGGCCGCCCGGTCAAGAACGCCGCGCTCTCCAAGCATTGAACGGATCGTCCCCAGTTTTTCCCGGATCGTATTTGCCCGTTCAGGATGATCAAGAATGGAGATGGCTTCCAGCGCGAGACGTTCGGCTGTGACATCTTCCTGCAAAAGTTCCGGAACCGCCGGCTCGCCAAGAAGGATATTGGGCATCGAGAGGAAACGAACTTTCAACAGATGTTTGCCGAGAAGATACGTCAATGGTTTGACACGGTAGGCGACGACCATTGGGATACCGAGAAGTGCAAGTTCGAGCGTGGCGGTTCCCGAAGAGAGGAGAACCAGTTCGCACTTGCTTAGCAGAGTATAGATGTGGTCTTCAACAACCGTAACAATGCCCGACATCCCGGCCCGCACGATCTGTTTTTCGAGAGCAGATCTGAGATGAGGAGCGGCCAGAGGGAGAATGATCTGTAATTCCGGATGTTTGGCCTGCAGGATCCGCGCGGCTCCGAGCATCGAGGGAACCATCTGTTGGAGTTCCTGAAAGCGGCTGCCGGGCATGATCGCAATCGTCCGCATCGCGGAATCCAGTCCAAGTGATTCAAAGATTTTCCCAGCGCGTGAGGCTGGTTTAACGATATCGATCAGAGGGTGCCCGAACCAGCGGACCTGGCCTCCTTCTCTTCGATAAATGGCCGCTTCATCGGAAAAGGCCGCAATGATCGCGTGCGCTCTTGAGGCGACCGCGCGCGCGCGCCACTCGCCCCAGAACCAGACTTGCGGAGGGAAGTAATAAATGAACGGTATCCCCTCACTGTGGAGAAACCTTGACAGCAGTGCGTTAAAGCCCTCATTGTCCACGAGTACCGCCATGTCGGGCGGATCGGATCGGATCATGGAACGGATCTCAGACATAACCCGCCGGAGAGGACGCAAGTAACGAAGAGCCTCCTGAAAACCCACACACCCGAGGTGGGATGTGCGAACGCGAATGTCAATGCCCGCCTCGATCATCTTTTCGCCGCCCGAGCCGTATAATTGGACATGCCGATTCTGGGCCAGAATCGCGCGCGCGAGGTAGGCCGCCTGCCGATCTCCTGATACCTCGCCGGCGGCGATGAAGATTCTTGGATAGGACTGAATCGCTCCACCGTCCTGCGGTGTGCGAATCAAGCCTTACCCGGTGTGAGGTGAACCAAAATCTCTTCCAATCAATTGAGTCGCTTATGGAACATCATGTAAATCCCCTAGACTCCTGCCCTTGCCATCGGTCTGGGAGGCTTCGAAGGTCATATAATGGAAAAATGAATGGAAAAAGTCAAGACTTCGAGAATCACATGGCAAATTATTTGTTTTTTCGCCCGATTTTGCTAAATTTAGTCACGAATTGATCGATTTCCATTCGCCCAGATATCCTGGATCCTGCTGATCTATCAAAGAAATGCCGGCTACGGGAGCACATCCATCCCCCGATCTCATCCCCACCCCGGATCTTTCGTAGTCAAAACGACGGCCGGGCAACGGTTTTTCCGCAAGAAGTGTTATAATTCATAACTATTTCAACAAGAACGCACGATCAAGACATGACGGACATAAAATCTCTCAATGAACGCATTCAGCGGGAAAGCGCCTTCGTGGAGCTGCTCCAGATGGAGGTCGGCAAGATCATTGTGGGGCAAAAGCCGATGGTTGAGCGCCTGCTGATCGGGCTCCTGTCGAATGGGCACGTTCTCCTCGAAGGGGTTCCCGGACTCGCGAAAACCCTTTCCATCAAGACACTCGCCGCAGCTATTCATGCGAAATTCCAGCGCATCCAATTTACGCCGGATCTCCTCCCGGCCGATGTCATCGGAACGATGATCTACAATCAGAAGAACGGGGAGTTTACGGTGCGCAAGGGACCTATTTTCTCGAACTTTATTCTCGCCGATGAAATCAACCGGGCACCAGCCAAGGTGCAGAGTGCATTACTCGAAGCGATGCAGGAGCGCCAGATAACAATCGGCGAACAAACCTTCAAGCTTGACGAGCCATTCCTCGTTCTCGCGACGCAGAATCCGATAGAGCAGGAGGGCACATACCCGCTTCCGGAAGCGCAGGTGGACCGGTTCATGCTGAAGATCAGGATTGACTATCCGAACCGGGATGAGGAACGGTTGATCATGCGTCAGAATATGACAAACTCCACCCCCGCCGTAAATGCAGCGGTGAGCCCTTCTGATATACTGAAGGCTCGTCAGGTTGTTCAGGACGTCTATATGGACGAAAAGATCGAACGGTATATCCTCGATATTGTTTTCGCGACCCGCCGCCCGGGCGAGTTCAAGCTTGAAAAGCTCTCCTCTCTGATCAACTACGGTGCATCGCCTCGCGCGTCGATCAACCTGGCGCTTGCTTCCAAAGCCTTTGCATTCATCAAGCGACGGGGTTACGTCATCCCCGAGGATGTCCGGGCAATCTGTCACGACGTGCTCAGGCACCGGATCGCCGTGACGTATGAGGCCGAGGCGGAAAATGTGTCCCCAGAAAATATCGTGGACGAGATCCTCAATACGATCGAAGTGCCGTAAGAATGGAAACCGCTGAACTCCTGAAGAAGGTTCGCAAGATCGAAATCCGCACCAAGGGATTGGTGCACCAGATTTTTTCGGGTGAGTATCACAGTGTGTTCAAAGGGCGCGGGATGGCCTTCAGCGAGGTCCGCGAATACCAGTTCGGGGACGATATCCGCGCAATCGACTGGAATGTCTCCGCGCGCTTCAATCACCCGTTCGTCAAGGTCTTCGAGGAGGAGCGTGAGCTGACGGTGATGCTCGTCGTCGACGTCAGCCGATCGGGCGAATTCGGGACGGCGCAGCAGATGAAGAGAGATGTTGCGGCGGAGCTGTGCGCCGTACTGGCGTTTTCCGCGCTCCAGAACAACGACAAAGTCGGCGTGATCTTCTTCAGCGACATCGTGGAAAAATTTATCCCGCCGAAAAAAGGGCGCACGCATATCCTGCGCATCGTCAGGGAGCTTCTTGATTTTCAGCCGGCGAACAAACGAACGAGCATCTCCGAGGGCTTGCGTTATCTAACGAGCGCGATCAAGAAACGCAGCATCGCGTTTCTTATATCCGATTTTATTGATGAGGGCTATAACGACGCACTGAAGATTGCCGCCAGGAAGCACGACCTGATCGGCGTCCGGCTCTTCGATCCGCGCGAGGCCGCGCTCCCGCCCGTCGGATTGCTTCGGGTCGTCGATGCCGAATCGGGGGAAGCAATGTGGGTGGATACATCCGATCGACGGGTCCGGGACAGGTATGCGCGCTGGTGGGGGGATCGCAGCGCAGAAAGGGTAAAACTGTTCCGGCGCAGCGGTGTGGACTCGATCGATATTCGCATCGATCAATCCTATGTCAATCCGCTGGTTTCGTTTTTCAGGTTGAGAGAGAGGCGGTGGTGAGTTGTCCCGGCCAACCGTCAGAGGTGACACGGTCCTGAGAACGACCCTAATAATTCTGTTCCTATTTTCAACCCTGTCCCTCGCACAGAGTGTTCATGTCACTGCCCGTGCGGATTCCAATAATATTCTCATCGGCGACTGGCTCGCGCTCCACATCGAGGTCGAGCATCCGGCCAGTACGACTATTGTCTTCCCAGAGCTCCCGGATTCAATCGAAGGGTTTGAAATAGTTCGGCGGGCTCCCGCCTCGAAAAAATCGACCGAACATGGCGTCCTGGAGTCCGCGACGTTCATCGTCACGGCATTCGACTCTGGAATGCACGTGATCCCCCCGCTGCCCGTCCAGTACACTTCGTCCGGTGATTCGACAAAGCATTTCATGGAGACACTTCCAATTCCTGTCTATGTGAGAGGCATCGCGATCGATACGACGCAGGAGATCAAGGACGTCAAACCCCCGTTGTCGTTGCCTCTGACGCTCGCCGATTTTCTCCCGTATCTGATCGGGTTGGCTGCAGCGGGAGGGTTGGTGTGGTTGTATGTCTACGTTCGCGCCAAACGGAAGAAAGGGGAGTCGATTCTGCCCGAAGCCCCTGCAAGACCCGCGGATGAACTTGCCCTCGAGGCGCTCCGCGCCCTGGAATCGGAGCGGCTCTGGCAACGAGGAAAGATCAAGGAGTATCATTCGCAGTTGACGGATATCCTGCGTCTATACATTGAACGACGCTTCCGCGTGACCGCACTTGAGCTCACCTCGGACGAAATCTTGAGCTCCGGGCCGATCAGGCTTCTCACTAAGGACGCTCGCGAGCCCCTGAAGGAGATCCTGACGCGCGCAGATCTTGTAAAGTTTGCCAAGTACCAGCCGCTTCCGGAAGAACACGAAACGAGTCTAAAGCTTGCGGACGGCTTTGTCGTTTCAACCCGTGCCGAGTTGGTACCACCTGCTCCGCGTGAAACGCTGGAAGAAATGAAGGTGCCTTCGACATGACGTTTGCGAATCCCGAATTTTTTCTCCTCCTGATTGCCGTTCCTGCGATGATCCTCTGGTACTGGAAGCGGCAGAGAAGTCAGCTTGCGGAGATGCAGATTTCCACCGTCCAGGTCTTCCACAGCGTGCCACGGACATGGAGGCAGCGGCTTCGCCATGGGCTGTTCGCTCTTCGAGTTGTGGGGTTCGCCCTGCTTGTTACGGCACTCGCCCGGCCGCAATCCACCAATCGCGGCGAGAATGTCACAACCGAGGGAATCGACATCGTCCTCGCGCAGGACATTTCCGGCAGTATGCTCGCCGAGGATTTCAAACCAAATCGTGTGGAAGCCGCCAAGAGAGTCGCGGCAGACTTCATTAGTGGACGGTCGAACGACCGGGTCGGATTGGTCATCTTTGCCGGTGAGAGCTTTACACAATGCCCGCTCACGCTCGATCACACCGTTGTCCTGAACCTTCTCCGTGAAGTCAAGCCGGGCATGATCGAGGATGGAACAGCGATCGGATTGGGACTCGCCACAGCGGTGACACGTCTCAAGGAGAGCAAGGCCAAGAGCCGTGTGATCATTCTCCTCACTGACGGCGTGAATAACCGGGGTTTCATTGATCCGCTCACCGCGTCCGGGATCGCTCAGTCGTTCGGGATAAGGGTCTATACCGTCGGAGTCGGGACGATGGGAATGGCCCCGTATCCGGTACAGACGCCGTTCGGCGTTCAATACCAGAGTATTCCGGCGGAACTTGACGAACCGTTGTTGCAAAAGATTGCCGATCAGACCGGCGGGAAATATTTCCGCGCAACCGATAATCGCACGCTGAAGGAGATCTACGGCGAGATCGACCAGCTTGAAAAGACAAAAATCGAGGTGACGCAGTTTCATCGTCACCGGGAGGAGTTCTATCAGGCGGCAATGTTCGCCGGATTTTTCTTGCTGCTTGAAGTGTTTTTGTCACAGACTGTTTTCCGGAAGATTCCATGAATGAACCTATCAACCCGAGGTTCCATTGATTCGTTTCGCACATATCGAGTATCTCTACGCGCTGTTGCTCTTGCCGATCCTTGCTGCGCTCTTCATTTGGGCGTGGAGGTCGAGGCGAAAGTCCTTGGAAGCGTTTGGAAACCTGTCTCTTGTGAGCCGCCTTATGCCTACCAGCAGCAACCTCAAGCGCGCGGGAAAGTCGATGCTTTTATTGGGCGCCATCGGCTTTCTAGTGCTGGGCGTTGCGAATCCCCAGATTGGAACCAAGCTGGAGGAGGTCAAACGTGAGGGGGTCGACATCATGATCGCCCTCGACGTTTCGAATAGCATGAAGGCTGAAGACATCAAGCCAAGCCGCCTCGAGGACGCGAAGCAGGAAATCTCGCACCTGCTCGACCGGCTGCAGAATGACCGTATCGGCATCATCGTTTTCGCGGGGGACAGCTATTTGCAACTCCCGCTTACGACGGATTACTCCGCGGCCCGGCTCATGCTAAGCACGATTGATGTCGATATCGTTCCGGTACCCGGGACGGCGATCGGATCGGCGATCCGACTCGCGATGAAGTCGTTTGCTTCAGGAGAACGCAAATACAAGGTTCTGGTTCTGATCACCGACGGCGAGAATCATGAGGACGACGCGATTGCAGCGGCAAAAGAAGCGCACACGGAGGGAGTGGTAATCCACGCGATCGGCATGGGCTCTCCCGGCGGTGCCCCCATTCCGGTCTATCAGAATAATACCCAGGTAGGGTTCAAGAAGGATGCCGATGGGAACACAGTGGTCACCAAGCTCGATGAGCAGGCTTTGACGCAAATTGCCGAGGCGGGAGGCGGGAAGTTTATCCGTGCTACCAATCAGCAGCGGGAGCTGGATGCAGTTTTCAAAGAGGTTGAGTCGATGGAAAAGAAGGAATTTGGCGCCAGAGTGTTCACGGAATATGAAGATCGGTTTCAATACTTCCTCGGTGCGGCAATCCTGCTGCTTCTGGGGGAATTCTTTCTTTCTGAACGGCGGAGCGCCATTGTGGCGCGATGGAAAATTTTCCGGGACGCAATATGAAGATCGCCATTGTCGTCCTCCTCTTGTTAACTCCCGGCCTTGTCGCGGAGGCACAATCGGAACGTTCGTTCATCCGCGAAGGGAATCGCTCCTATAAGGAAAATAAGTTTACTGATGCGGAGGTCAACTACCGGAAGGCACTTGAAAAGAATAAGGATCTCCATCAAGGGATTTTTGATCTCGGAGACGCCTTGTACAAGCAGGGCCGGTTCGGCGAGGCGGTGGAGCAATACAGCAGTGCTGCGGCGAGAACCACCGATCCTCCTGTCAAAGCGCAGGCGCTTCATAACTTAGGTAACGGACTATTGAAAGAGCAAAAACTTCCTGAAAGCATTTCTGCCTATAAAGAGGCATTGAAGCTGAACCCAAGGGACGAAGACACGAAGTACAACCTCGAATACGCGAAGGCGCTCTTAAAACGCCAGGAGCAGCAGCAGAATCAAAAAAAGGATCAGAAGAAAGACGACAAACAGAAGAAAGACCAACAAAAACAAGACCAACAAAAAAAGGATCAACAGAAGCAAGATCAAGACAAGCAGGATCAGCAGAAAAAGGAGGAGCAGAATCAGCAAGAGAAGGAGAAACAAGCCCAGCAAGATCAAAAACAAGCACAGCAAAAGAAACAACAGATTTCCAAAGAGGATGCTGCCAGGATTCTGGAGGCCTTGAACAATGAGGAGAAAAACATCCAGAAGAAACTACATAAGAAAGTTCCGGCGCGCGTCAAGGTGGAAAAGGACTGGTAGGAACGCCACATGAGGTCTCGCACGACAAGACTCTTCACGATTAACACGGCGATAATCGCTCTAAGCGCATGGTCTGCACTGGCCCAGAATCCTTCCTTCACCGCGTCAGTGGATAAGAATAGCGTGTCCGTTGGCGAGCAATTTGAAATCACGTTCTCGCTCGGCGGGACGACAGCGGGCAATAATTTCACAGCTCCACCGTTCACCGATTTTCTTGTCGCGTCGGGTCCCAACCAATCGACGAGCATGCAGTTTGTCAACGGTTCGATTACGTCCTCCATCTCCTACAACTACCTCCTTCAATCAAAGGCGGAAGGTAAATTCACCATAGGCCCCGCCACGATCGATTATGGAGGGAAAAAACTTCAGACCCAGCCCACCATCATCGAAGTCACGAAGGGAGCTCCGAAGCCCAAGGCACAGGCGCAACAGCAGGGAGATGCAGATCTCGACCGGCAAATTGGGGACAATCTATTTTTGAGGGCCAAGCTCGACAAATCGCGCGTCTATCAGGGGGAGCAACTTACGGCTACGTACAAGATCTACATGCGCGTGAATATTTCGACGTACAACCTCAGCAAAGTCCCGTCGCTGACAGGATTCTGGAGCGAAGACCTTGAGGTTCCCAAGCAGGTCCAGCTCTCGGCCGAGGTCGTCAACGGGAAGCAATATCGAGTCGGTATACTGAAAAAAGTTGCTCTCTTCCCACAGCGAAGCGGCACGCTTCAGATCGATCCGATGGAAATCGACTGCGCCGTGCAGGTGCAAGCGCGCCGCCGCTCAAATGATTTCTTCGATCAGTTTTTCAACGATCCCTTCTTCGGTAACGTCAGGAATGTCAACCACAAAGTCCGAAGCGAACCGGTTGCGGTCACCGTGTTGCCGCTCCCGGCGGCAAACGTGCCGCGCGGCTTCAACGGCGCCGTCGGAAAATTTTCGATGGAAGCGTGGCTGGACAAGCGCCAGACAAAGACGAACGAGCCGGTTACGCTCAAGGTGAAAATCAGCGGGCACGGCAATCTGAAGCTACTTCAATCTCCTCCCGTCGAGGTCCCGCCTGACATCGAGCGCTACGACCCGAAGATTTCCGACAACATCACTCACCAGCAGGATGAGGTCGCCGGGAGCCGGACGTTCGAGTATCTCCTGATACCGCGGCATGCCGGTGAGATGAAAATCCAGTCATTCCCATTCGCTTTTTTCGACATCGAGAAGAAAAGGTATGTTGCAATCGCGAGTCCCGCGTTCTCGCTCTCTGTGGAAAAAGGCACCGAGGTCGCCACGCTTCCCGCCTCCGGCCTCAGCAAGGAGGATATAAAGCTGCTCGGAGAGGACATTCGATTCATGAAGAGCGATGACCTTTCTCTGCGCCGGAAGGGAGAAACGTTTGCGGGCTCGCCTCTGTTTTTTGTCCTCTCCGCCAGCCCCATAGTCAGCTTTGTCGGCTTTATCTTCTTTGTTAAGCGTCGCGAGAAGGTGTTGGGCGATGTGGTCGGCCTGCGAAACCGGAAGGCCCGCAAAATGGCTCAGCGCAGGCTCCGCGAGGCGAAGAAATTCCTCCAACAAAAGAAGGAGGAGCAGTTCTACGCCGAGGTCTCCCGCGCTCTGTGGGGTTATATCGGCGACAAGCTCGGGATTCCCCCGTCCGACTTATCGATCGATCTCGTGCGGATGTCTCTAGAATCTCGCGGGGTTCCGTCTGAGGCCGTCGTGAAACTGACATCTGCAATTGAGCAGTGTGAATTTGCCAGGTTCTCACCTTTGTCTAATTCACTCCAAATGGACGGGATCTATCACGAGGCGATCGAAATCATTGCGGTGATCGAGGATCAGCTCGGATGAAGCTGGCTGTGACTTTCCTTTTTTTGATTTCATGTGAGGCAGGTTTCTCTCAGGAAGCGAGGCTGCAGCTTAATCAGGCCAATCAACTGTACCGGGAGGCACAGTATCAAAAGGCCGCTCAACTGTACGAGCAGGTCCTAAAAAACGGCTACGAAAGCACTGCCTTGTATTACAATCTGGGGAACTGTTACTTCAAATTGGAGAATATTCCTGCCGCGGTACTGGCGTACGAACGCGCCAAACGGCTCTCACCCCGGGATGATGATGTCTCCTATAACCTGCGCCTTGCCAATTTGCGTGTTGTGGATAAGATCGAACCTCTGCCTCAGCTCTTCTTTATCGAATGGTGGAACGGCTTTCTGGCCTGGTTTTCCTCCGACGGCTGGGCCATTTTCGCAATTGTCTTTTTGTGGGGTGCCGGGGTGGGTGGCGCGGTCTTCTTGCTGTTCAGATCGGCAATCGTTCAACGACTGGCGTTCTCGGTCGCCCTGGTTTCAGTCTTGTGTTGTGCCATCAGCGGCATAGGACTCTATCAACAGCACTATAGAGCGCGCAGTGACCGCTCGGCTATTGTATTTTCTCCCTCTGTTTCAGTCAAGAGTGCCCCCGACGCTCAGAGCACGGATCTGTTTGTTATTCACGAGGGGGTGAGGGTCGAAATTACGGACCAGGTGGGCGACTGGAAGAAGGTCCGCCTGGCGGATGGGAAGATCGGCTGGCTTCCCGCCGAGGAGATTCAGCTTATATAGAGATTTGATTATTCCAGGATTCTTTGTAGATTTTGCTATCGGTAGTTGATCCAATCACCTCTTGGAGGCTCTCTCCCCTTCTTTGCTACTGTCGCCGATTTATTGCCGAGGCACTCCGCCGCTCCAGGCATAAGTTGCAAAATCCGTACAAAATCAAGGCTTTCCCAATTCGTTGACTTTAGAGCCACCTTTTCGTAGATTTATGCCTGATTATTCTCAAGATTGTCAAGAAAACGCTCCCCTTTGCGGACGACCCCGAAGTGCGACCGAGTCAGGAAGTAACTGTCGCCAGCTCCAGCCCAAATAATTAATAACCAATGACGATCTTAGTGACAGGGGGGTGCGGGTTTATCGGCAGCAATTTCGTTCAACACATGCTCGATAGACACCCCGGGGAAACGGTCATAAACCTCGACAAGCTCACCTACGCGGGAAATCCGGAGAATCTATCCGGTATAGAAAACCACCCGAACTATCATTTTGTTAAAGGCGATATCTGTGACCGTAACGTCGTAGAATCCATCTTCAAGCAAAACAAGGTCGATGCGGTCATCAACTTTGCAGCGGAATCTCACGTTGACCGAAGTATTGTAGGTTCTGCAATCTTCATTGAGACAAATGTAGCTGGCACGAACGTCCTCTTAGACGTTGCCAGGGAACACTCGGTCGGCCGGTACATTCAAATATCCACGGATGAGGTTTATGGTTCGCTTGGCACGGAAGGTAAGTTTACAGAGGGCTCACGAATGCACCCCAATAGCCCCTATGCCGCATCAAAGGCCGCTGCGGACCTCCTCGCCTTGGCGTATCATCACACGCATGGTCTCCCGGTCATCATTACCCGCTGTTCGAACAATTACGGACCATTTCAGTTTCCGGAAAAGCTCATTCCCCTCATGATCGCACGTGCGCTCGATGACAAGCCCCTCCCTGTTTACGGTGACGGGTTGAATGTGAGAGACTGGCTTCATGTGAAAGATCACTGTTCCGCAATTGATCTGATTTTGCGGGGAGGGAAACCGGGCGAGGTTTACAATATCGGGGGAACCAATGAGTGGAAGAATATTGATATTGTGCGGCTTGTTTTAAAGAAGCTCGGCAAACCTGACTCCCTGATCTCGTTCGTCAAAGACCGCCCGGGTCATGATCGCCGGTACGCCATTGACGCCGCGAAGGTCAACAGGGATTTAGGCTGGAGGCCGAGGATTTCATTCGAGAAAGGATTGGATGAGACTGTCGAATGGTATCAAAAACATGAATCATGGTGGCGCAGGATCGTGAGCGGCGAGTATCAGCAATACTACAGGAAGATGTATGAGGAGAAGTAGAGTGTGGACGACCATTCAATTTGCGCCGCATTTGACCCGCGTGGTCCTGCCTTGTTAAGATTAACCGTGGTATGCCTGACTCTCACAAGCTGGCTCGGTATTGCACAGACCCAGCGGACCTCAAAGAGTACCGGTGAGCTCGCGATCCCGTTGGAAGAAAGAAATGCCCTGAGCATCGTGCAGCCATCCGGCATTGCACTTGAGTCGACTGTCGATCCTGAAAAGTACTATGTGGGACCGTCCGATGTCATCGCCGTAAACATTTGGATGAGCCCGCCGATCAGCTTCTCACTGACCGTCACGCCGGAAGGCACACTCATCATCCCGACAGTGGGTGAGGTGATGCTCGCGAATCAGACTCTCGCAGATGCGAAGAGAAAAATCCTTAGGGAAGTAAGGAAAAAGTATGCCTCGGCGGAGATAACTTCAACCCTAATAAGACCGCGCCCAATAGTTGTGAATATTACGGGCCATGTTCTCCATCCGGGGTTGTATACGCTCAATGGTGCAGACCGGGTAAATAAGGCGATCCAAGAGGCTAACCAGCTGGCGCGCGTGCAGACGCAAGATGATTTGATGCCGATTCTCCAACGGATGTCCATGAGAAATATCGTTCTGAAACATCGGGACGGATCGCAGGATAGGGTGGACATTGAGAAATTTCTTGTGACTCACGAGGATCGGTGGAATCCATACCTCCGCGAGGGGGATTTCATCGTGGTGCCGACGAAGGACGTCTACAAGAACGTCTTCGCGGTCTACGGCCAGGTCAATTCCCCCGGCAGGCACGAGTTTGTCGAGGGCGACAGTCTACTCGACGCTATTCACTTTGCACATGGAATGACGCCGCTCGCGCTTTCAGACAAAGCAATCCTTGCCCGGCTGAATGAAGATGGTACCGCTCTTTCAACACGAATCGTGAGTATTCCGGAAGTCGCCGCCGGGCAACAACCGAACGTCGCCCTTGAGTCAGGGGACCGAATCATTATTCATCAAAAGATGGATCTTCGGCAGGATTATAATGTCGATATCCGGGGTGAGGTTCTTTACCCTGGGACATATCCGATCACGGTGAATCAGACGCGGCTTACCGACGTGATCCATCAGGCAGGAGGATTCACCGGACGTGCCGCTCTTAATTCAGCATCGATTCTTCGGGCTTCTCGACCATTGGAAGACATCGAACAGCAGCGCATCCTGGACCTGCGGGGAGTGCCGGCCGGGAGTGACAGTTCCGGATTTTCGCTCGAGACGGATCTCCGCATCCGACGTGCAGCCGTGGACGTCGATTTCGAAAAGTTGTTTCTGCAGAACGATTCGACACAAGATATCATCCTTCAGGCCGAGGATCAGATCATTATCGCGTCACGCGAACGGACAGTGTATGTATTTGGACAGGTGACATTACCTGGCCATGTACCCTTTGTGCAAGGCAAGGATCCGAAATACTATGTCGCGAAAGCCGGCGGACTTACGGATCGTGCCAACGGGGGGAGCATCCGGATCATCAAGGCGAAAACAAGCCAATGGCTCGAACCGGGAGCCACAGCAATCGAAGAGGGAGATTATATTTGGGTGCCTGCGCAGCCTGATCATCCCTTTTCATACTATATGACGATCGGATACCAGGCCGCTACAGCGTTGAGCGTTATTGTAAGCGTGGTGTTTATTATTCAGCAGGCACACAAATAAGAAGAAGACTCATGGAAAAACTGACCTCAAATGTTGGACAACGGTCGGGACTAAGATGATATCCAAAGAGGAATCGGTTTCCGAGCGGCAGGGGTCTGAAGGGCTACTCCCTGAGGTTGGAACTCTGGGAGCGATTCTCGTTCTGTTGCGTTGGAAGAGATTCATCATCTGGTTCGTGATAGTCGCCACAGGCTTATCGGTGGTCGTAAGCCTTCTCTTGCCAAAATGGTATCGGTCTACCACATCTCTTCTCCCTCCCAAGAACCAGGCGCTGACGGGGGTGATGGGGAATCTGACATCACTGTTGAAGGATTTTGCCCCTGTCTCCTCCGGGAAATTGCTGGGACAGTCACCAGCCTATAATTATCTGGCGATCTTGAAAAGCCGGAAACTGGAAGAAACAGCAATTCGTCAGTTTGGCCTTGTGCAGGTGTATGGCATCGATGATACCTCTATGGAAAAGGCACTTAAGGAATTTGAGGATAATTATCTGGTTGAAGTCAGTGACGAGGGTTCGATCAAGGTCAGCGTCTACGACAAGGATCCTCTGCGGGCTGCAAACATTGCAAACTACGCCGCTCGGACGTTGAACGACGTGAGCATCGAACTCGGCGCCGGCGAAGCAAAGAATAGCAGAATATTTCTGGAGAAACGAGTCACAGAGAATCAAATAGCGTTGAGATCAGCTGAGGAGAGTTTGAAGACATTTCAGGAATCTCACGGAATCATCTTTCTTTCGGATGAGGCAAGGTCGTCATTGCAGTCGATCAGCCAACTCTATGTGAGGAAAGTTCAACTTGAAATTGACCTTTCCATACTTGGGAAAACCACGGGCGATGCAAATCCGGAGTATGAGCGGGTCCGCCTGGAATTAAATGAAGTTGGAAAGAAATTGTCAACCTTTCCCAGGCTCGGCATGGAATCGTATCGACTGTACCAGGAATTACTAATTCAGCAAAAGATCATGGAGTTCTTGCTTCCTTTGTATGAGCAAGCACGATTTGAAGAGCAGAAGGACATCCCTGTTATGGTTGTTCTTGACAGCGCTGTCCCTGCGGAGAAAAGAGCCCGCCCTCAGCGCACATTGATTGTCTTGGCATCAAGTCTGTCTTCGCTCATGATTGCCGTCCTGATCGCCTTCATGGTCAGCCGCTTGAGGGAATTCAAAACCGTCAATTCCCAGCAGTATCGGGAGTTGTTAGCTGCAGCGCGGCGAGTAAATAATTCGTAGGGGAGTGGAGCTCTGCACGTAAAAGACTCAACTGTTCCTGGAAGCCGGTCTGGCTATCCCTTTCGCGACGTGAGGACGATCTGGTTGGTCCCCTTGTTCTGCCTTATAGGGGTGATCGTAGCGATAGCAACGACACAGTACGGTTACCTGGCTCCGGTCGCAATCCTGTATTTAATCTTTGTGCGTTGGTCGTTCAATCGCCCCGTTGTTGCAGTTTCAGTGATTGTTCTCGCCCACCTCGCGATTCTGGAGAAGAGCGAAGGTATCACACCTGCCGAAATCCTATTCGGCCTCTACTTCTTCGGTTACTTGTCCTACTGGGGTGCTTGCAAGCTTATCCGGCGTCAGCCGATCTTAACTTCCCCACCCGATTATTTTTTGCTGTTATTTCTTCTCCTCTGCTGTTTTTCGGTCGCTATCGGACTTTTCGATAATGCGAGTCTATTCAAAGGATTTAGAGAGGTGCTCACCGTTTTCAGTTTGTTACTGTACTTTCCGGCCCGGGATGCGATGAAAATGTATCGGCATCGAAGGATCGTCCTGGGAGCATTCTTGCTCATGGTCATGGTCTTTGCGTTCAAGAATCTGTTGAACTGGTCCGTTGGTGCCGCGGCTGCAACATATCTCTGGGAGCTCCTGGGAAGCAGGACACCGGCGAACGCTCATTTTTTCTTTGCACTGAGCGTTGTTTCCATGGCTCTTATCATTCATGCGCGAAAGCTTTCCATCAGATTATGTTTTCTCATAACGCTCCTCATCTCGGCGGCAGCCCTCATTACGTCTTTCGCGCGTGGGTTTTGGCTCGGAACATTGGCTGGACTTGTAATAATGTTCATTCTTCTTGACTCAAGAGGGAAGGGGCGATTGTTGCTATATTCGTTTGCGGGCGCGTTGCTGCTGGGCGTGATTGTTTTACTCTCGGCGCCTGCCTTGGCCCAAAGCTTTCTGGCGGCGATCATATCTCGGCTCGCTTCATCAGGTAATCCCCTGGAAGACATGTCGGTCGCGACTCGCCTCGCCGAATCAAAGGCCGTTCTAGTCTCGATACCTGTCAGCCCAATCGTGGGGCATGGGTTCGGATCGACATTTTCTTATTACAACCCCCTCGATCATATGACCGTCGAAACCTGGTATGCGCATAATGGATATCTATTTCTCATCTTCAAGGTTGGGCTGGCTGGGCTGTTTCTCTTCTTGGGATTTTACATCAGTGTCGCGCGTATCGCATGGCGAGAATTAAGGAGATTCACGAAAGCCGACCCAGAGGCGGGCCTCGAGCAGGGCATCTTGGCGACTCTTTTGGCAATGTTATTGATCGCGGTCAGCTCGAACGTCTTCATCGAGAAACAGTCCCTCCTAATTATCTCGCTCGGCGCGGCATTCGTCCTCTCAAGGAGCAGGGATCCGGAAGCCTCACTCTCTTCCCAAGCTCTGGGTGAGAACTCTCGGCCGAGCTGACTATGTGCCTACGACGCGCAGCCTCCAACGCCCAGCTTGTACCCCGGTCAGTTTCAATGCACGTATTGGCGAGGGGCAATTGGGGTGAGGCGAGATGACCACATCGTCACACGAACAGATATCCCTGCGTAGTCCCGATTTGGCCGCCTCATTCTCTGAGGTCTTAGAAGCCTCGAACCCACCCTTTCAGGGATTCCACCTATCAAGATCGCTTGAAACCATCGGTCGTATACTCTGCCGTGAGAAAAAACTCCTTCGCGCATAATTCCATCCTTAATTTCAGCTCTCAGGTGCTGTTGATCGTCATTGCGCTCATCTGTATTCCGTTCATTATTTCCCGACTCGGAAGCGAGACGTTTGGTTTGTTGTCAATCCTATGGCTCTTCGTTGGATATTTCACTTTCCTCGACCTGGGAATAGGCCAGGCCACTGTGAAATTTCTCTCCGAGGGTGTAGCAAGGGACCAGTCCGCGCACGCAGCATCCATCCTCCAGTCCTCCTTGAAGTTGGCTCTGATAATCGGTTTCGTGGGTTGTGCAGCGATCGTGCTGCTCTCCTTCCTGGATATCGGCCGATTCATGAATGTCGGCTCGAACCTAAGACCCCAGGCGACAGTCGCACTTCGGTGGTTGGCGCTCTGTCTCCCCGCCGTGTTGGCCCAGGGGGTCTTGAGGAGCGTTCCGCTAGCACATAACAGATTCGATTTGATGAACATACTGCAAGCAGCAGCTGGTTCTTTGCAGTGGGCTGGTTCTGCATTTGTTCTTTACCTCGGCGGAGGATTCACTGCTGTTGTCCTGCTCACCGCGATCAGTCGATATCTGATCCTGTGCGCGTATATTTTGGTGGCGGTGAGGGTGCTGCCCGGCGGCTTTCAAAGACTCGGCCCGGTAGAGAAATGGCCTTTCACGAAACTACTTCGATTCGGGAGTTGGGTGACGATCTCTCAAATCATCGGCCCCATGCTCACGTTGCTGGAGCGGCTGATTATCGGTAGCGTAATTTCTCTCGCCTGGGTGACATTCTACTCAGTCCCCTACGATGCCGTCATGAAGCTGGTGATCATACCGATGAGTTTCGCGACGGCACTGTTTCCGCTTGTCAGCGGCTCCTGGCTCACTGATGAGGGCAGGGCGCGTGCGCGGGCAATCTATCATAGGTCGATCAAGTACATCTTTACAGTCATGTTGCCGATCGCAATGCTGGGCATCCTGTTCAGCTCCGAAATTCTGAATCTCTGGCTCGGAAAGGAGTTTTCCGAGAAGAGCGGCTGGGTAATGTCCATATTTTCCGCGGGCCTCTTGTTTCATGCACTCTCACAGCTGCCGAACACCATTCTCTGGGGAATTGGCCGACCCGATCTGACGGCAAAACTGCTGCTGGCCGAAACACCGCTGTATCTGCTAGCCTGCTGGTTCGCCACGTCAAGATTTGGCATCTATGGGACCGCCGCAGTCTGGTTGATCCGCATTGTCATTGAAACCTCGTACCTTTTCATCGCAGTGTGGAATCGCACAAAAAGCATCGTCTTGGGATTTGATTTCTCGTACCTTTGGAAGGGCGCGGGGATGATTTTGGCCGGGGGCACGGTTCTAGCTCTAATGAGATTAGGCACAACGACCGTGTTCATGCAAGTCATATCCATTGCCCTATTTCTCTTGACGTATGCGATCGGTATGTGGCGCTTCTCGTTTGATGAGCGTGATAAAGACCAGATGAGATCACTTATCCAGTTCGGTTATAAATCGGGCGCCTGAAGCGACGGCGATCAATCCAATTTTGCGTTTGGCTGATGAGTCCAGAACGGATTATCGTTGACGAGGCTGGTGACGAGTCTTTGGTAGGGCAACACGTTGCTCGGTATGAATTCGCGAAACAATATGTGAATGGGAAAAGAGTTGTTGATATCGCTTGCGGCACGGGGTACGGGTCGGCGATTCTGCTTCAAGGTCAACCTCGAGAGGTGGTAGGAATTGACGCTTCGGCCGAGGCGATCAAATATGCCCAGGATCACTACGCTGCGGCTGGGATCATCTTCAAGAGAGGAAGCATCGAGACACTTCTCCAGTGCAAGGACGTGGATCTGGTTGTTTCATTTGAAACGATTGAACATCTGCAGACCTCCGAGTTGTTTCTCGCCGCGGTCGCCAGTCTCATCGGAAAACACGGAATGGCGATTCTTTCCACCCCCGTCCGTCAACGAGGGACTCTCCTCGATAAACCTGACAATCCGTTTCATATCCGCGAGTGGAGTATTCCGGAGTTCCGAATGCATCTATCTGAGTATTTCGACGGTTGTGAGATTCTTTATCAATATGTTTATCGAAAGCGATGGTTTCCGGGCAGCAGGAGGCTCGCTCGGTCTCTCACACGCTTCATGTACGCTGAGGGATCCCGCCGATTCGAGGATTTTGTGGTCAGAGATTCTCCCCCTCGCATATCCAGGAGGTTGATTGCCGAGGGTTACATTGTTGCTGTCTGTCGGGGAGCCGTAGGGAAGAACAACCCTAGGGTCGCTTCGGATGCAGGTCAGATGGTTTAGGTCATGGGAGAGCGCATCTCTGGAGCTATTCTTATCCGGAACGGGTGCACCGATACCGTCGCGTCCCTCGACGCTCTGGTCGAGAGCACTCGCCAAAACTGCGAGTTTGTGTTCCTTGACAAGAGGTCGACGGATGAGAGTCGGACGGGCAATCCTCGAAGGGCTGGCGGACGATGATTCCGGACGATCAAACATGTCGCATCGACATGCAAACTGGAGGGGAACAAACGGGGGTGGAGGAGGGCCTTGGTGTGCGAGGATGGAGAGATCGCTTTATTCGAGCCGCGGATTGGCTTTCTGACAGGATCGTACCGAATCTTCTGAACTCACAATATTCCTATAAGGCGCGGCTTGAAACCCTTGTGGATGGTAGCTCCGCCTGGCTCGATGTAGGTTGTGGGCATGATATCATACCGGCGTGGCTGACGTCATCCGGCTCGTGGCAGCGCGATACAATCTCTCGCGCTAGTATTGTGGTCGGGGTCGATCCCGACCTCTCTTCACTCTTGAAGCATCAATTCATACAGCAGAAAGTACAGGCTTCCACTGAGGCATTGCCCTTCAGGGACGAATCCTTCTCGCTCATTACGATGAATATGGTCGCGGAGCACTTGCAGAATCCGATTATAGTATTTCGGGAAATCGTCCGCGTTTTGAAACCGGGAGGTCTGCTTCTCGTTCACACGCCCAACGTTTTGAACTACAGATCCCTTTGTGCCATGATGATTCCGCGAAGGGTCAAATTGGCAATGATAAAGTTCTTTGAAGACCGGGAAGAACAGGATGTGTTCCCTACGTTCTATCGGGTGAATAGCGGGAGAGCTATACGACGTGCGGCGAATGGGGTTGGACTGAAGGTAATCGAGATCCGTTATGTAGAGACGAATCCCGTGGCCTCAGTCTTGGGCCCTCTCGTAATTCCCGAATTGCTGTACTTGCGCCTTCTCAGGTCGCGATTTTTTCGCAAGCTCCGGGGTGTCCTGATTGCCGAGTTGAGAAAAGATTCTATTTGAAAGGCGCCGCCGCAATGAAAATCCTGCTGTTCTCTTTCGAATCACAGCTCCATCGGGGGCTCTAGGCCTTGTCCGCCCATGTGACCGTGACGGTCCTAAACTGGAACAGGGGGACGGACACGCTTGCTTGCCTGGACTCGCTCTCCGGCAACTCGTACAAGAACTACGACATAGTCCTGCTCGACAACGGTTCAACGGATGGATCGATCGGGCAACTCTTAAAATGGTTTGAAAACAAATCTGGTGACGCTCCTTGCAGCGACAGGGAGGTTGATGCCTCATGCAGAGTAATTGCGGAAACATCGTGCATTAGTATTCTTCGGAACGAGGTGAACGAGGGATACACAGGCGGGATGAACAAGGCGATCCGATATGCTTTGAGCAAGAGTTCCCCCGACTTCGTGTTCCTCCTGAACAACGACGCTTTGATTGACAAACACTGTCTGAAAAACTGCCTGATCGCCGCCGAAACAAATCAGGCATCAATTGTCGGAGCTCTCGTGAAAAGCAAGGACGCTCGAGAGGTGCTGTTCAGCGGAGGGGATCCGGAACGCGAGCTTTTCATGTCGGTCGAACCCAGCATCGAAGATCGACTCCCTGAATACTGGATTACCGGGAGGGTGGAGGGAAGCGGTATGCTGATCAGCGCCAAGTTTCTCTATTCGTTATTTGAACAATATGGCTACATTTTCAATCCAAGGTTTTTCGTGTATGGAGAGGATCTTGATCTCGGCTTTCTTGCGCGGGCTTCCGGAATGAAGATGGTCATGACAAAGTCGGCAGCTATCTATCATGGCTTGGCCCAATCGACTGGTGGAGCAGGTAATCCGATGCAGTACTATTACACGACTCGGAATAGAGTTTTTTTGGCAAATCGATGGCTGCCATGGCAAAAACGGATAGCCTTCCACGTGTATTTTCCGGTTTCGCGGCTCATGCGAGCGAGTCAGCGCCTTGCTCAGGGAAGGGGCTGGGTTGCGCGAGCGATTGTTGAAGGACTTGTTGATGGGTATCGTGGACGTTCCGGCAGGTGGGAGCGGCATGTCCCATAGGAGCCGCACGCAGCCCGGGCGGTTCCGAAGAATATTACTGCGGCGCAGATCTAGATGGGTGCGCTATGCCGATCCCGTGAGACATTGGGTAATTTCTTGTGTTGTACCGGTTTGCCATGGGGTAATTATTGAATGAAATGGATTGTAAAGGCCCTGACCCAGAAATGCCTCAGCGCTCTACCGCGCGGAGAATACGTCAATTATCAGCTTCAGAAGTACGTGACACGTTCGATCCCCGTCAGCGATCAGGTGTTCCGTCACAAGGTCGAAATTGCCATCGAACATATCAGGCGCTTTGCACAGTATTCGAAATCCTCAAAGACTACGGAGTCGAGGATTCTGGAATTTGGTGCCGGCTGGGAGCTCATCGGACCGCTGGTGATCTTGGCTCTTGGATTTCGTAATCAGATCACCATCGACATCGTGAGGCACACTCGTCTGGAATTGATCTGGGACACGATTCGGAGAATGAGGGCGATGAAGGGGGATCTCGAACGGATGGCGGGGTCAGGGTTTGCTTTGAACCTGGATTTCTTCGAAGGGACATCGGACCCAAGTCTTCAAACGCTCGAGGGACTGGGTTTGAGCTACAGGGCACCGCTCGATATTAGGAACACAGGTTTCGAGGAAGACTCTTTCGATCTTATTATTAATACATCCACACTAGAGCACATTCCCTTTCAAGATGTCGTCCGATTGTCCCATGAATGTCGTCGGATCTTGTGTCCTGGGGGAATTTTGAGTTGTGCGATCGATTTGTCGGACCATTATGCTCACTTTGATCCTTCGATCAGTATTTACAATTTTATGAAATTTTCTGACAGCACATGGCGGATATTCAATTCTCGAATTCAATTTCAAAACAGGTTGAGAGTAGGCGACTACATCCGTATCTTTCGTGATGCGGGGTTCGGCATACTTGAGCTCAAGAAGTACGCCGGATCCGAGAGAGACATTAGCATGCTGGGTCACATCAGGCTAAACCACAAATATCGGGGCAGGGATTTTGCAGAGGATATCGCGCCACGACGCCTCGACGCGGTGCTGGAAAAAATGTGACCCTTTGCTAGGTGGTGATCCGAGGTTTATGAAAATACTTCAAATTGCCCCTCAAGTACCCTATCCTCTCTCTGACGGAGGCAAGGTCGGGATATTCAACATAACGAAGCACTTGGCTTTGCGCGGCCACGAGGTGACACTGCTCGCGTTCGATCGGGAAGCGGGGATCGATTACTCATCCGTGGAAATGTTTTGTGAGTTGCACACGGTCCGTCACTCAACGAACAATTCCCTGCTGGGGGTTGCCAAGAACATATTTTCCCGACTACCTTACAATATTTCGAAATATCACTCGCCACAATTGGCAAGGATGCTGGTCGACTTAGCCAGCACACACCCATTCAACGTTGTTCACGTCGATCATCTACATATGGCAGAGTACGGGCAACTCTCCAAGCGCATTTTGAAGATCCCGGTAGTCCTCCGGCAACACAACGTGGAGAGCACGATCATGGAACGATTCGCCGAAACGTTGCGGAATCCTTTCATGCGAGGTTATATCGGAATGCAAGCATTGCGCCTCCAGAAGTATGAAGCACAGATGTTGAGACAGTTCGATTATTGTTGTGCCATCAGCGAGCCCGATGCAGCTCGAATCCTATCAATGGAACCCCTGGCGAAGATCAGAGTCATACCCGGCGGCGTTGAAGCATCGTTCTTTGAACAGGTGAATTCCATCGAGCGAGTTCCGTTCTCGATTGTTTTTTTTGGTGGCCTGGACTGGATTCCGAATCAGGACGCGATAATCTGGTTTTGTGAGAAGGTTTTCCCGTCAATCCTCAAGATTCGGCCGAACGCAACATTTCACGTTGTCGGAAAGAATATCCCCTCGAAGATACGCGAATTGCAAAGCGAGCACCTCATCTTGCATGGGTTCGTGTCGGATTTGCACCGAGAAATTTCCAGGTATGAATTATCCGTTGCTCCATTTCGGATCGGTGGAGGCATGCGATTGAAGATCGTCGAGTGCTTCGCCATGGGCGTACCCGTTGTGGCGACGTCTGTCGGGTGTGAAGGCATTGACGCACGTAATGGGGAACATCTCTTGGTCGGTAACACTCCAGAGGAATTTAGCGGGTGTGTCCTCAGGCTCTTTGATGATCAGGAACTGCGGCGAACTCTTACCCGGAATGCCTACGCATTGGCCAATCGGTCATACCGCTGGGAATCCATCGCCGCAGAGTTCGAGAGAACCTATATAGAGTTGATTGAGAAGGCTCGTGAGAGGGGTCCCAATTGAACGTTGCTTCAATCCTATTCTGGACATCGCTTTCGCTGATTTTCTATACCTATGTGTTGTATCCTTGCATCCTGGCACTCATCAGGATTCGGTTTCATGAGTTGAGCGAACAGAGTAACTCGTATCATCCCTCAGTCACAATCGTCTTCGCTGCATACAACGAAGAATCTGTGATAGAAGAAAAGCTGATGAATATCAAACGCATCGATTATCCGAAGGGGAAGATCGAAGTCATTGTCGGATCAGATGGGTCGGTCGATAGGACGAATGAGATGCTCACCCGGCATCGCCCCGAAAACTTGTCGGTCAGGGTGTTCGATCACAGGCGAGGGAAAGCCGCCGTTTTAAATGCTCTGCTGTCGGAGGTTAAGAGCGAAATTGTTGTATTTTCAGATGCGAATACATTGTACCAGCCGGATACGGTCGGAAAGCTAGTGCAGCATTTTGTCGATCCATCCGTTGGTGCTGTTTGCGGTCAACTGGTGCTTGAATCGGTCGATGGTTCAAGTGGAGGCCTCGCAGAAGCTTCGTATTGGAACTATGAGAATATGATCAAGCGCATGGAAAGTGATATCCAGACAACGGTGGGCGCCACCGGGGCTGTCTATGCGATCCGCAAGAATCTTTATAGGCCATTGCCGGTCGGAAAACTGATCATGGATGATTTCCTGATCGCGCTAAGCATCGTGCAGCAGGGATATAGGGTAAAGTATGAAGCCAATGCGCTCGCCCGCGAAAAGGCTTCGAACTCAGTTGCAGGGGAATTCCGGAGGAAGGTCCGGATTGGTGCCGCGAATTTTCATGGCATCTCGGAATTCGCTCAACTCTTGAGCCCTCGATTTGGTTTTGTATCGTTTGCGCTTTGGTCGCACAAGATTATCCGGTGGTTCGTCCCGATCCTGTTGCTTGTCGTGATCATCGCGGCCGCTATGCTTGCGCCCGGTTCCAGTTTTTACCAATTGATTTTTCTGTCGGAATTGGCGTTTATTGGATTTGCTTTGATCGGTCTGATTGCAGAAAAGGTAAACCTCAATATCGGTTTTTTTGGTTTGCCATATTATTTCCTGGCTGTGAACGCGGCCCTGTTGGTCGGTTTTGTCAAATTCGTGCGTGGACATCAACGACCAACGTGGGAGGTGGTGCGCTGAATAAACTATGACCGAGAGATTTCGCTCTATCGTCACAGACCTCCTTGCGATCAACCTCGCGTGGTTTCTCTATTACTGGATCCGTATTCGGAGCGGCTGGTTTCCGCATGCCGCTGATCCTGAGTTTTGGGTGCCCATGCTGGCAATCTGCATCTTCTGGATTGTCGTATTTTTCTTCTTCGGCCTCTATCGTTCATGGTATGCCCAGTCCCGATTCGATGAGTTCGCCACGGTATTTAAGGCTGCGACGTTTGGGATTCTTGTGCTGTTCTTCGCGATTTTTATCGATGATCGCGGTGTGGGATCCGCAGTGCAATCGCGTATGCTCATCGTCGTATATTGGGGATTAACATTAGGATTCGTCGGGGCCGGACGGTTTCTACAACATACGTTTCAGCGAAGGTTGCTTGAGGCGGGTATCGGATTGCGGAACACGATTATCGTGGGGTGGTCGGAGAAAGCCAGAGAACTCTTCGATCGGGTTCAGATGTATCCCGCCCTAGGCCATCGGATCATTGGATTCGTACCCGCGGCAGGGGAGGAGATTAATGAATCCTACAAGGGTGTCCCGGTGCTTCATTCCATGAAACAGCTCCCCGGAATTATCGACGAGCACCTCATCAAGGACGTCTTGATCGCTCTCGATTCCACAGAGCATAATCGGCTCTTGGCGGTCATCGCGCTGTGCAACTCCCATGAACTAAGCCTGAAAATCATCCCGGACTTGTACGATATTATAAGCGGACAGGCACGTACGAATCAGATTTATGGGTTTCCCCTGATCGAGATCATGCCGGAGATCATGCAGCCCTGGGAGCGGGCAGTGAAGAGGGGAATTGACATCGGAATTTCGTTCACTACTTTGTTTGTCGGATTGCCTTTGTGGCTTCTAACCGTGGTTCTAATATGGGTTGATTCGAAAGGTCCCATTTTCTACACGCAGGAACGCGTGGGCAAGGATGATAAGCGATTCAGAATCCTTAAGTTTCGATCTATGCAGGACGACGCAGAAATCGGGTCAGGACCTGTGTGGGCTGACAGGAAAGACCCTCGCACCACGAGGGTTGGCAGGCTTATTCGCAAACTGCGGCTCGACGAAATACCACAGCTCATCAACGTTCTCGACGGCGACATGAGCCTGGTCGGCCCTCGGCCCGAACGCCCATTTTTCGTCGAGCAGCTTTCGAAAGAAATCCCTCTCTACCGGCGCCGACTTAAAGTCCGGCCCGGTATCACCGGGTGGGCTCAGGTCAAACATAAGTACGACGAGAGCGTTGACGACGTCAGGAAAAAGCTTGAGTACGATCTGTTTTACATCGAAAACATGTCGGTGAGGATGGACTTCAAGATCCTTCTCAATACGATTGCGGTTGTGCTCCTGGGGAAGGGGCACTAACGATTGCGGATTTGCATCTGGCCAGCCCGAATCTTGTCAGGAACGTCAACCCGGAGAGGATTCAGTTTTCTCCTTCTCATCTCCTGCTTCATGACTCTCTTTGAGCAGACCCTCGGACAGGTCGAAAACGTACCTGTCAACAATCAGGTGTACGAATTTCTGAATCGCATGGGAGTGAAGGGAATTTTGCCCCTTTATAGCAACGCAATGATCCCGCTTTCTCGACGGGAGGTTGCAGAAATTCTCATCGACGTCTCTGGCAAGAAAGAGAGATTAACAGCGGCCGAAGGCGATTATCTGCAGAAATTCATCCGTGAATTCAGCCATGAGATTAACCCCGCGCAAGAAGATGCCACTGTCCTGTTCCGCGATGGATTCAAGGGTCTTTTCTCCCAGAAAGAGAAGTATCTCTTTAACTATTCGGACTCAGCGGTATCACTCTACGTGGAGCTCCTGGGCGCGCTCGAGTACCGCCGGATCACAGGGGATACCTATGGTGGTACGCACGTATCCCTTGAAGAGCACGGGGGTCGGATCCGCGGCACCATCGAGAATAAACTGGGATATTTCCTTCAGGGGACTGACGGCACAATTTTCGGTGACAAGAATCTTGCTCTGGCAGACCCAAAGTTGCGTGGAAACTATAAGCTTCGATCGGTGGGCTCCACGAACTTTGACTTTACGGACGCCTATCTCCGTGCCGACGTCAAATGGTTTAACATCGAGTTCGGCAAGGAGCGCTTCCTCGTCGGAACCGGATACGCAGATCGATTACTCTTGTCGGATAATGCCCCGGAGTTTGACGCGATCAAGATCGATGCTCACTATAAATCCGTGCGATTCCTGTTCATCCATGGTTCGCTCGTCGACGATTCTACAACGTTCCCCAGCACGCCGTTGTCTCCATTGTTCGGGACCAATAAATATTTCGCTCTCCACCGGGTACAATTATCATTGTTCGAGAGGGTGAACCTTGGAGTCTCCGAGATGACTATCTACCAGCGAGCCAGTCCGGAATTCGCCTACCTCAATCCGATAAACTTCTATAAGTCCGCAGAGCACTCGCTTGGGGACAGAGACAATTCATTCTTGAATTTTGATCTCGAGCTCTTTCCTTTCGCGGGTTACAAGATGTACGGAACCTGGCTGATCGATGATATTGACTTCTCCAAAATCGGCACCGGATGGTGGGGTAATGAATTCGGGTGGCAGGGTGGAGTGTACGCGGCTGGGCCGCTGGGATTTTCGGATCTCGATGTGGATGTCGAATATGCGCGGCTGGAGCCCTATGTCTATAGTAACAGAACCGTCGGCATTGATTATACGCAGAGTTCCATCGGGTTGGGCCATCATCTCGATCCGAATTCGGATGAGTGGAGGACGGAATTGAGCTATCGTCCTCTGAGCAGTCTCCGAATGTGGCTGTCCTATGCACGCGACCGTCACGGCGAAAACATTATCCAAAACGGTCAGGTAGTCAAGAATGTGGGCGGAAGCGTGCTCGAGGGGCATCGGGCCGGTGATTCCGATGTTGCAGCATTTCTGGATGGAAACCTTGTCACCACGGATCAGTTTCGCTTTCGCGCAGCGTTCGAGCCCGTAACGAACTTTTTCTTACTTGGCGAATATCAAGTTCAAGAGTTGAGGCGGAGTTCTCCCGACGAAACGCTGAAAGATCATCTCTTGTCGTTCCGCGTGCAGGTGGAGTACTGATGGATTTTGCACCTCCTCGGCTTTCCTCCCCCGAGCGTGACCCTGCAAAGAGCCGGAATGTGCTGGGTAGTATTGCCCTCAGGGTATTTTTTGTCGCCCTTGTGGTGCGCTTGTTGGCCATCGGCATTTTTGGAGAAACGCATCAACCGGAGCTTTGGGAGTATGGAGTGATCGCGAGGAATGTTGTTGCTGGGGTAGGATATGAGCGTTCTTATCGTTCCTCGGATGCTGAGCGCCGGGCTGGCCGGCCTGACACACTCGCAGTGCCGAGCGCTTACATGCCGCCGGCATATCCCTTCTTGCTGGCTGCGATGCTTGAGGCATTCGGAGATCACCCGCAGACTTTTTCACTCATTCTTATTCTTCAGAGCGTCGCGGGCGCATTGAGTGCGGTTCTGTTATACTTGTTCTCGAAAAGGATTTTTCCCGAAAACACTGCTGCACTTGCAGGGTTTCTCTGCGCTCTCTATCCCCCCTTTGTCTACGCGACGCTCGATTTTGGGACAACAACGTTTTATCTGTTGATTTTGGGATCTGTGCTCCTCCTGCTTTTGGATTTAGTCACTCGCCCGGGCGCCTTGAAGGCCATCTGGACCGGAATATGCGGTGCGTTGTTGGCGCTCCTCCGCCCTGAGGGTGCGATCCTCGTGGCAGTATTGTCTCTCTTTCTTCTATTTCGTCATCGTATCAGGCACGCAGTCGTCGTTCTGATCATTCTGATAATCGGACTCACCCCGTGGATGCTCCGTAATTTCACGACCTTTCATTCGTTCGTACCCATCACCACCTCATTCGGCCTGAATTTTTGGCGCGGGAATAATGCAGCTGCGAGTGGAACCGGACGCGATACTGAGGGACACGGAGTCTGGGGATCCGAAAATGTCGACCGGCAACTTTCTCGGCTGTCTATTTCCTCCAAATACGAAATCGATAGGGATCAAATCTACTTGCGCGATGGCCTTCAGTTTGTTGAGGATCACCCCGCGGAGGAGGGAATGCTCATCATCAAAAAGATTTTCTACTTTTGGGTGCTTGACCTCACGCATCCGAAGGCGAGAAGTCTGCCTTACGCCTTCTCGTGGGGGATTCTTCTGATCTTTTTCGTCGTTGGCCTCTATTATAGCCGTGTACAGCGATACAATATCCGTCCATTGCTTGCCTACTACGCCACTATGACGGCGATTGTCGCCGTCTTTTTCGTCCAGCCGCGATACCAGATCCTTCTCAGTTACGGAATCATCCCCGTCTCTGCTGCGGGTCTGCAATATTCGGTCCAAGCCTGCAAATCCCTTTTCCTCGATGACCGATCGGGCTGAAAGATCAATTAGACATTCCGCTCATGTTTCGCCGCCGTCGGTGTTCAGGAGTCGGGAATTGGATTCTCTCTAGCAGGCGGGGAACATGGCAAAAATCCTTGTCGTCACACCCACCTACAACGAGGCAGACAACATCGAACTATTCATTCGGCAGGTTCTTGCTCAAGCTCCGAATATCGAGGTACTTGTCGTCGATGATAACTCGCCCGATGGTACTGGCGATATCGTTGAAAAACTTAAGAGCGGCAATCCCCGAATTCACCTCATCCGCCGCGCCGGCAAGATGGGGCTTGGGACCGCCTATGTCGAGGGATTCAGATTCGCAATTGCGAATCAGTTCGATTACATCTTCGAAATGGACGCGGACTTCTCGCACAACCCCGAGGAGATACCGCGCTTCCTGCAAAAGATCGAGTCGTGCGATCTTGTGGTCGGCTCGCGCTATACGAACGGCGTGCGTGTCGTGAACTGGCCCATCCGCCGGCTCCTTTTGAGCTACGCGGCAAACGTCTATACACGGGTCATCACCGGCTTGCCATTAAAGGACGCTACGGGCGGCTTCAAGTGTTTCCGCCGATCCGTCCTTGAATCGATCGATCTTGACAAGGTCCGGTCGGGAGGCTATGCCTTCCAGATCGAAATGAATTTCAAGGTGTGGAGTAAAGGCTTCAAGCTGTGCGAGCACCCGATCACATTCGTGGACCGCCGGTCGGGGACGTCTAAGATGTCGAAAAAGATCGTGTACGAGGCGGTATTTATGGTCTGGAGACTGAAGTTGCGAAGGCTGCTCGGTAGACTCTGAGGAACTTTGATGGACCTGTCGATCATCATCGTAAACTACAATGTGCGTCCCTTTCTGGAGAACGCGATTATCTCGGTCAAAAAGGCCGTCGAGGGGATTTCGGCCGAAATTATCGTCGTGGACAACGGTTCCGACGACGGGAGTGTCGAGATGGTGCGCCAGAAATTTCCGAAGCTTGAGCTGGTCGCAGAAGAGCGCAATCTTGGTTTTGCCACAGCAAATAACGTGGCCCTGCGCCGGAGCAGGGGGAAATACATTCTCCTTTTGAATCCCGATACGATTGTGCAGGAGGATACATTCAGGGTCATGATTCGGTTCCTCGACGACCACCCGGATGTGGGACTCGCAGGCTGCAAGATTCTCAATCCCGACGGGACGCTCCAACTGGCCTGCCGACGAAGTTTTCCGACACCCTGGATTGCATTCACGAAAATCACAGGGCTGAGCACCCTCTTCCCCAGGTCTCGCGTGTTCGGAAAGTACAATCTCGCTTACCTTGACCCCGATCAGTCGTATGAAGTCGACGCGGTGAGCGGTTCCTTTATGTTCCTGCGGCGAAAAATCCTTGATGAAGTCGGATTTTTGGACGAGCAGTTTTTCATGTACGGCGAAGATCTTGACCTCTGTTTCCGCATCAAGAAAGCGGGATGGAAAATCTATTATGTCCATGAGACACAAATTATCCATTACAAAGGAGAGAGTGTCCGGAGAAGCGACCTCGACGATGTGAAACTCTTCTATGATGCGATGCGGATGTTCGTCCAAAAACACTTGAAGCGGGGTTTCCTTTCCAATCTCATACTGACCGCGGGCATCGCCCTCCGGGAGTGGATTGCCTTCCTCGGAAGAATTGCCAGGCCGCTCCGGGCCGCCGGATTGGATTTTGTTCTTGTGAACCTCTCCTTGATGCTCGGCGAACTGCTCTGGTTCGGGCAACTCTTCCGCTTCCCTGCCTACGCCTATCCCGTCACGATGACTATCCCCTGGTTGATTATCGTGCTGACCATGTACTCCATGGGTGTTTACACGACGCGGAAGCTTTCGATATCCCGGGCGGCAGGGGCAGTGGTGATCGCGTATGTCATTCTCTCGGCTCTGACATTTTTCTTCAAGCAGTACGGATTCAGCCGGATGGTTGTTCTCATTTCGGGGATGATGAATGTGATTCTTCTTCCAGGCTGGAGGCTGGCGGCCCGCGCAGTCCTGCGATCACCGGAACACCGGCGCAAAAGCCTCTTCGGGCGGCGCACAATCATCGTGGGA
>Ga0099793_10000004_pt1 | contig 55415 bp, 38 predicted proteins | sample Rivendell_Oct201_9_FD_77319 | JGI IMG/M metagenome (GOLD analysis project Ga0099793, IMG submission 77319) | Vadose zone soil and rhizosphere microbial communities from the Eel River Critical Zone Observatory, Northern California to study diel... | ecosystem: Environmental > Terrestrial > Soil...
ACGGCCAGGTATACGGCGGAGGTGAAAAATCCGATGAAGACCAGATGCCGGTCGAAGAATGCGGCAACATGCTGCTCATGGTATCGGCCACGGCAGTTGCCGACGGCAGTGCCGAGTATTCGTTGAAGTATTGGCCGCTACTTGAGAAGTGGGCTGCGTACCTGCTAAGCAAAGGACTTGATCCGGAAAACCAGCTCTGCACGGACGACTTTGCGGGACATCTTGCCCACAACACCAATCTCTCTGTCAAAGCAATTCTTGCGATCGGCGGATTCTCGAAGCTTTGCAAAATGGCCGGTAAGCAAGTGGAAGCGGAAAAGTACCGCAGGTCTGCAGAGGAGTTCGCGGCAAAGTGGATCCGGATGGCTGATGACGGAGACCATTATCGCCTTGCCTTCGATAAACCCGACACATGGAGCCAAAAGTACAACATGGTGTGGGACCGTATCCTCGGTCTCAATCTCTTCCCGAAGAGCGTCTCTCAGAAAGAGATTTCCTATTATATTACGCGGCAAAACAAATACGGCTTGCCGCTGGATAATCGAAAAGCTTACACTAAGCTTGATTGGGAGGTATGGACAGCCACACTCGCCGAATCCCCATCGGATTTTCAGTCGCTCATCGCGCCGGTTGGCGATTTCGCAAACGAATCACCCAGCCGGGTTCCGCTCACCGACTGGTATTCGACCACCGACGCGAAGCAGGTAGGCTTCCAGGCCCGTTCGGTGGTCGGAGGCATCTATATCAAGATGCTATCGGATCCTGGAATATGGAAAAAGTGGGCGGGCAAATCGAGGTAATCGAACGACCAAAGAACACCAATTTATCTTTCAAGCCAACAATGGACCATGATGATTGCAAGTAGCGTACTCGGTTCTGTCGGGAACACGTCAATAATCCAACTGAGGCACGTGGTCGGTCCTAGCGCTGGACGAATCCTGGTGAAGCTCGAATCGGCAAATCCGACCGGCAGCATGAAAGACCGGATGGCAAGAGGTGTAATAGAGGGGGCTGAAGGGAACGGCCGTCTGAAGCCGGGGGGAACAGTCGTCGAATACACAGCAGGAACGACGGGCATTTCACTCGCACTCGTGTGCGCCACCAAGGGATATCGGTTACATGCTGTGTTCTCGGATGCTTTTAGTGAGGAAAAAAGGGTTACGATGCAGGCTTATGGCGCCACACTCACAGATGTACAGAGCGACAACAAGAAGATAACGGAAAGACTCATCAAAGCGATGATCGAGAAGTCGCGCAAGATCAGCGAGCAGCCCGGCCATTGGTGGGCCGACCAACTGAACAACCGCGATGCAACGGCCGGCTACTACCCCTTGGGAGAAGAGATCTGGTCGCAAACTTCCGGCGAAATCGATGCGTTCGTTCACTCCATCGGAACAGCACATTCCATCCACGGTGTCACCAAGGTGCTCTGGCAACACAAGCCCACTGTCCGCATTGTCGCCGTCGAACCCGCCGAATCGGCTGTCTTATCCGGAAAGCCCAGCGGATCACACAGGATCGAGGGAATCGGCATCGGATTTATTCCACCGCTTTGGCAGCCGGATATGGTCAATGATATTCAGACGGTGAGCTCGGAGGACGCGATGGCTATGGCGCGCCTGCTTGCGCGTAAAGAAGGCATTTTCGCCGGCACATCCTCCGGCGCAAATGTAGTTGCCGCACTCCGCGTTGCAGAGCGTCTGGGCCCGAAGGCCACGGTTGTCACACTGATCGTCGACTCTGGTCTTCGATACATCAGTACCGATTTGTATAAGAGTCGTTGAAAGGCCCGTGCGCAATGATAGCCCGCACAGATTCAAAAATTGGGTACGAGATCCGGAAGGCCAATCTTACAGATGCTCCCGCGATCGAGGAGCTCATCAAAATTTCTGCACGCGGTCTCAGCGCGGAAGACTATGCTTCCGAACAGATCGAGGAGGCGCTCAAAGGGGCATTTGGGGTTGACACAGCTTTGATCAGGGATGGAACCTATTTTGTCGCGGAGGCGGACGAGACCTTGGTAGGATGCGGCGGCTGGAGCTACAGAAAGAAATTATTCGGAGGAGACAGCCGGCCGTCGGACAGTTCGGGCGATCCTGGTGCGGGCGATTCGGATGCGCTCGAACTTGATCCCCGAAAAGACTCTGCAAAAATCCGGGCCTTTTTTGTGCATCCCCTGTGGGCCAGGAAAGGGATCGCAAGGGCGATCCTCGCGCGGTGCGAAGCGGAGGCCAGAGCGAAGGGTTTCAAATCCCTGGAACTGATGGCCACCCTTCCCGGCATCAGGTTTTATTCAGCCCTCGGATATGAGGGATCGGAGCCGACCAATTACCCACTGGCCCCGGACCTTACTATAAAATTCATTCCTATGAGGAAGACGCTGAAGTCCTGAAATCACTACATTCCGCGAGCTGATCTTCGATCGCCGCGAAGCTCCGATTCCTCTCATCTATAATCTCTCCCATTTTACTCCTTTCATCGCGTCGCGAATTTTCTTCCCTACCGCTTCCGCTGAAGGTGGATCATAGTTCGCCAGCACGATTACAATGTTGCCTGTCTCCGCACTGAAATCCACCAACGCGTTCACTCCGGGCACTCCCCCCGCGATCCCCATCCCACCCTGTTTGAGGGGAAGGGGAGGATCCGTCTCCGGCAGAACACCTGTAAGCATCCATTCTGAATATCGTGCAGAGAGCAGCTTTCCATTAAGAAGTGCGCGGACGAAGCTGCGCATATCATCCAAGGTCGAATAGCCCCCTCCAGCGGAGCTTCCTCTGCCTGGCAATTCACCGGTATTACTTTTCCAGGTTTGATCCTTTCCCCCTGGGTGCGTATATCCTGTCGCAGTATTCGCAGGCATCGCATCGATGGGAAACCACCCGCTGTTGTTCATTTCCGCCGGGGTAAAGATGTGTTTCTGCACATATGAATAATAGTCCTCTCCGCTGAGCTGTTCGACGATGAGGCCGAGCACAACGAACCCTGCATTCGAATACTGGCGCCGGGTCCCCGGCTCAAAAAGCAAGGTATCGGACGCAAACAATTGAAGGTAATCGTTCAGCGTGCGGATTTTGTTTTTTGGCGTTGCCTCAAACTTATCCCCAAAAACGTCCCCCATACCCGATTTCATGGCCAGAAGCTGTTCGATCGTCACTTTTTCGGCAATAGCCTTGTTCGGATAGTCCGGGAGATAATCGATGACGCGTTTATCCAGAGATAGTTTTCCCGCTTCGGCAAGCTGTGCAATTGCGAGACGGGTGAAATACTTGTTGATGGAACCGAGATTGAACCTCGTACCTACTCCGTTCGGGATATGGAACCCCTTCTCCGCGTCACCGTAGGCCTTTTTCAGGATGACCGTGCTATCATGAACGACAAGTACCGCGCCGGAGAACTTATCGTCGCGGACACTTTCGGTCAGATAATCCGAGACAAATTTGCCGAATTCCTGCTGTCCCATGGCAACTGGAGCGCTGCTCGGCTCCTGCTCTCCCAAATCTATGTGGAGTCCGGCAAGTTTGTATTGAGGTGTGGTATCGAATTCGAATGTTAGCGTGAGAATATCTCCGTTCCCGGTCCTCGCTACGACCCCCAATGATGCCGGACCTGTGTCGAGTACTTTCTGCGGAGTCAACGACTTTGCCTCCTGACGAAACTGCTTCGCCCTCTCCAATCGAGCCTCGACGGGCCGTTCCGCTAATCCCTTTGGTGGCACGTTATCGAGGAAGAACTGCCGCAGCTTCGCGTCGTCGCCCCTATTAAACGCATCAATGTACTGTTTCGCTATTTTCCCGCCTGGCGAATCGGGAATATTTACTTGAGCCGTGAGAACGATCCGAAGACCAACCGTAAGAATAAGTGTCGAAATCAGTGAATATAGGTGAACCTTCATCTCAGACTCCTTCCATGCTGCGTTTTGAGAAGAACCTCCCCCATTGGTGGGTAAATCATCTGCTAAGGTTAACGCGCAGGCGTCCATAAAGTTGCGACCAAATTTCCCATGCAAACCCTTGACATTAGCGTGAAATTCCCTAGTCTATACCATGTGGTGGCTTGTCACCCCCCGGAGGCAGCCATCCTTACCCGACTATGCTACGAGCGGCTATCCGACGTCTGTCATCTGACTGTGGGGCCTGCATGGATTTGCGGCATCCTTTCCTTTTACCACTTATCGTCTGCTACATCTCTTCCGCCTCAGCCCAGGCACCGTCCCGGCTGATTCCGATCGACCTGCGTAATAAAACTCTCTCCAACATCGGCGGACAGGCAACTCCCGCGGGTAGTATTATAGTTGTTCCAACGAGAAATGCTCCCTGGGGCTCGTCGACAACGTCCCTCCCTCCCGGCTCGAAATTTATCTCAATTACGAAGGGCGACAGCACGCTTGCGGCGTTCACCGTTGGCGATGAAATCGAGATGAATGCGATCGTTCAGTTCAGGAGTCCGCCGCTCAGCACTCTCGGAAGTTTCAAAGACAACTCCCGCACTGCCCGGCTGCAATCCGCGATATCGGCAGCCCGGGCGGATCACGGTCAGTTCAAATCCGACCTTCCAGCGATCGAGGCAACGTTGCGCGCGCAATCGCGAGTGCCATTCGCAACCCCGGTCGCGACGATCCGATATGAATACGTGACGGCACTGAACGGCGTCGCAATAACCGCAGACCGCCGGGTCTTGGACGGAATCAGCAAGCTCCCCTATGTGGAAAGTGTCGATGAGGATGTGGAAGTTAAGGCCCTCGATGATTCGAGTAACGCTCTCATCGAGGCTCCTCTTCTTTGGAATATCGGGATCCATGGAGATAGCATTGATATCGGTATTATTGATACGGGCATCGATTACTTCCACGAGGCCCTCGGAGGAGCCGCCTTCCCGAACAGCAAAGTAGTCGGTGGATATGACTTTGTCCACAACGACAACGATCCGTTGGATGACAACGGCCATGGCACACATGTGGCAGGGATCGCAGCAGGAAAGGGACCCGGGCCGACCAATCTTCGGGGCGTCGCCTACGAAGCCCGTCTGTGGGCCTTTAAGGTGCTCGATGCGTCCGGTCACGGCTCTACATCGCAGGTGCTCGCCGGAATCGACCGTGCGCTCGATCCGGATAGTAACCCCGCTACCCCCACGCCGATCAAGGTTCTCAATTTGAGCCTCGGTGGGACGGGCAATGCGAACGATCCGCTCTCGCGTGCTATCGACAATGCGGTAACAGATGGGGTCGTGTGCGCCGTGGCGGCAGGCAATTCGGGCCCGCGCGTTTACACTATAAATTCCCCCGGATGCGCGCGAAAAGCGCTCACCGTCGGGGCTTGCAGCAACACGGATGTGATTGCGCTCTTCAGTTCCCGCGGCCCTTCGGATGTCATTTATGGAATCAAGCCCGACCTGCTTGCTCCGGGGGTGTCAATCAATTCAGCGAAAAACGGAGGAGGATATAAAATACTCAGCGGAACTTCCATGGCAACGCCTCATGCCGCAGGCGCAGCCGCCCTGATTTGGCAGCTCCATCCTTCGTGGACGGCTGAGGAGATTAAAGCGAATCTTCTGGAAGGCGCGGCGGATCTTGGTCTCAATGTCTGGACTCAAGGCAACGGACGGCTGGATGTATTTCAAGCTGCGCAGGAGAGCACGGTAATCACTCCCGGCAATATAAGTTTCGGCTTTGACGATATTACCCAGCCGATCTGGATGCCGAAGGAAACATTGAATGTCCATAATTTCGCATCCGTGCCCGAACTATTTCAGTTTTCGAATGAATCGGCTCCACCCAGCGGTATCACCGTCTCGTACAACCCGAATCCCGCGCCTGTCGGCTCAAACGATTCGGCAACCGTTGTGATGAGTCTCGCGGTCGATAGCAGCGTCTTTCCGTTCCCCTCGACGAATCCAGGGGGATATGTGAACAGGGTAATCGCGCAATCATTGGTCACATCGCAGCGGCTCGCGATGCCATTTGCGTTCATCAAGAGTCCAATCCTCACGCTGAAGTTCAACACCTACCCTACTCTTGTCGATCTCCATAATCTGAGGGACAGCGCATTCTACAATTTGGCCTTCTCAAACCTAAACTCCAAAACTTTAGTCGTCATTGTTCCGGCGGATACCTATGATGTCGTCACCTGTTTTAGTGTCGATTCGCAAATAGTTATAAAGGAGCGGATCGGAGTCAATGCCAGCCTCACGGTATCTATTAATACATCCGACGCCGTGAATCCACTCACGGTTCGCAAGCTGGATGCATCGGGGAATCTGATCACAGCGCTCGGAGTCGCACTTGAGTCGTTTGTGAGCAAACGATCGAGGTTCGGAATCTCCATCTTTGGATCGGAGATCCATACCGGCCGAAGGATTTCCGATATAAGTTCGGACTACAAGTATGAAATATCCGTGATTCCAAACCTCGACTTCACGCACGGCACCTTTTATGAATTCCCCTTTTTAATAAACGACGGCATCACAGGCCCGGTGACCTTGCAAAATGATCCCGCTGCCTTCAAGAGAGTTGATTATCGATTCAGGGTCCCTCCGGGCACCACCAGATTATCTCTCACCAGCATTTTCTCAACCGAAGCGTTGGGGATCGGATCTACCCTCGCCACAATCTACCCTCCCTTCCGGATGACAGCGTATTACGTGCCCGAATCGCGGCTGCAGGATTTTCCATATACCCAGCATTGGCTGGCGAGTAATCCCCTCGATATATTGAATAGCATGGTCTTCCGGACAGGTTACACATCGGTCTCTCAGCCCGATACGATGAAATTCTCGTGGAGCCCGGTCGGATTTCTTTCCGGCGCTACAAAATTCTCTACCAGGCGAGCTTCACTGTGTAATCCGGCCGGATTTACCCCGTCGATCTGGGCAGGAAAAATCTATAATCTGGGCGCCAGCATCGATTTGCAGGTCGTTACGGACGCTTATTTCGTTACCCCACTCGGCGAACGGACCACGGGAGATTTGTCGTTCCAGTTGTCCGCAGGGGGGTCGCCCGTCAGCTCCGGGATCATTAAGAATAGGCCGAGAAGCTTCCTCGATACATCTCTGGCAGTGCCGGGCGGGGACTATGAACTCGACCTGACATTCAATACATATCAGGTCGGGGCGAGGCAGGGCACCGCGACCGCGAAAATCACCGCGAACTCCAATAATACAACTACGACTTGCCCGAGATTCGGGAATTTTCAATTTCTCCGCGACGGCGAGCTGCCGGATTCACTTCCGATCAACGAGTTGCGCTTCGTCCCGAAGACCGATGCTGGAGGGCAGACCGTTACTCTTTCCTATCGAAGACTTTACGATAAAATCTGGATTCCGCTTTCGACAAGCCAACAAGATTCCACCTATAGCGCCCCAATTCCAGGGAATCTCAGCATAGGATACTATTCCTTGAGAGCGACGATCACGGATAGTCACTCGAATGCCCTGGACTACACGATGGAGCCGGCATTTACGATTCCCACAATTTACCTTTCTTCTCACAGTCACGAGTTTGACACTATTCATGCCGGCTGCCAGGAGACCAAGATCTTAGGCGTGCAGAATCTTCGACTCGTGGGCGACGTGACCCTTCAATCGGTAACCTCCGACGATTCGAATTTCGCCGTGCCGACTATACACAACGTCGTGATCCCCGCGTCAGACAGCTTCAAATGCCCTGTGACGTTTACGGCGGATACCTTGGGACCAAAATCGGGACACCTCATCTTTACATTTGCAGGCGGGTTCGCCCCCGAAACTGTGGCCGTGTCCGGGGTAGGCGGCGTTTCCGGACGGGAGATTGTCATGTCTGAAACTCTCGGAACACGCTGGCAGCTCATCTCATTGCCCGTTATTCCGTCCTGTCCTTACGTCATTCCGTACCTATTCTGGTACTACGGCAGGTATATTATCAGCAATACGCCTGAGGTGGGAAAAGGGTATTTCAAGAAGCTCGACGATCCCGTCTTGACCTTTGAGGGTTTCCCGCTCAATATCGATACGATTCCGTTAATCCCCGGATGGAACTTGATCGGTTCTCTATCCAAGCCTGTCCCCACATCAACAGTCAGGGCGATCCCTCCGACGTTGCACGTCTCACGATTCTTTGGTTTTTCAGGTGCGGGCTACGAGGTTGCGGAGGCAATTCAACCCACTCATGGTTACTGGGTAAAGGTTGATAATTATGGCTCGCTTGTTCTTAAGGATACATCGATTTTCCACAAGAGCGGGAGGGAAGGAACATCCTTCGAGAGTGCGGCGAGTCTGAAGATTGTTGACGCGGCGAATAGATCGAGAACGCTCTACTTCGGACGAGGAAGTGAGCTTCCTGCTGATCCCCTGCTCTTCGAGTTGCCGCCTATTCCGCCGGACGGAGTTTTTGATGTGCGGTTTCTCGGTGACCGCCTCTGTCAACCGATTGAGAATGGCAAGGCAAAGAACTTACCGATCGTGATTCGGTCGGCAGAGTATCCGGTAACAATCAGTTGGGACATGCGGTTTCAGAAGCTTGTTGTGTCATTGAAAGCAGGCGATCGGTCCATCGCAATGGGACCACGCGGTTCGATGGCCCTCACATCCCCGGTCGATACACTCATGCTGAAGGTTGGAGGATCACCGCCGGCACCGAGGGAATTTGCGCTCGATCCCAATTACCCGAATCCGTTTAATCCACAGACGGTCATTCAATATCAATTGCCCGTCGACAGCAAGGTGGATTTGAGAATATTTAATGCGCTGGGGCAGGTAAGTGAAACGCTTATTGATGGCTTTGAGCCCGCCGGCTACAAATCCGTCGAATGGAATGGATCCAACTTCGCAAGCGGTGTCTACTTCTGCCGCCTCCAGGCGGTAGACATCACAAATCCCTCCAAGACCTTCGTGCAGGTGCGAAAGCTTGTGCTCTTGCGGTAAAGGTCCCAATAGTCTTGTATCCGTAGGGGGGATGTTTGCCATGAAGACAGTATTATCCTCGTTGGGTTTGCCTACCCTGACGCTTATCCTAAGCATCGCGGAAGTTTCTGCATTGAGTCCCACCCTTCTACCCCTGTTAGGCGTTTTCATGTCTGACGCTCTAGGCGGAACCGTTGTAGGGGATTCGGGACTCATCCTTCATACGGAGAGCGGTGGGGTAACTTCGGTCGATGATAACCGTGCGAGTCAGATGCTGAGGTTAGTTGAGCTCATGCAGAATTATCCCAATCCGTTTAATCCAACGACAACGATGCAATTTGCCTTACCGGTCAGCGCCCACGTGACGCTCAGGATGTTCAATACGCTTGGCCAGGAGGTAAAGTTACTGATCGACGTGGTTCTTGAGGCTGGCCACCACACGGTCGAATGGGATGGAACCGACAATCGTGGCGCGCCGTTAGCCAGTGGACTTTACTTGTATCGTCTGGATATCGAGGAGAACGGTCGGCCTGCGGCAAGATACTCCCAGACAAAGAAGCTGCTCCTTTTAAGGTGAATTGAGAAAGTAAGAATAGCAACAATCAATAAAGGAGATCAACTGTGGCCCAACAGAATGTACAAGCAATGCATCATGGAGTTTTGGAACGCGGTTTCGAAGCCACCGCACAGTCACAACAATTCGAAGGACGCTTCGGCCGGATGTTCAGAGCGCTTCCCGCGGCGGAATTCAACGAGAACGATCTAAAGACACTCGCCGGCGCAATGATAGCGCAAGCCGAGAATAAGGTTACCTCAGAGAACGAAGTTGACGACGAAGAAAACTTCGGTCTGCCTGCGGGATATACGTATTTCGGTCAGTTCATCGACCATGATATCACTTTCGACCCGATGAGCAGCTTGATGAAGGAAAACGATCCTGACGGGCTGGTCGATTTCAGGACGCCGGCGCTTGATCTCGATAACTTGTATGGACGCGGTCCCGACGATCAACCCTATATGTACACCCCGGATCTCCCAAAAAAATTCCTGCTGGGGGATCGTCCCTTGACCGGCGGTGTTCCCGAGAAAACCGTTACCAGGGATCTTCCTAGGTTTCATCAACGCGCACTGATCGGAGACAAGCGCAACGACGAGAATGTGATTGTCTCGCAACTCCAGGGACTCTTTTTACGCTTCCATAATTTTCTGGCAGACAAGTTCTCCGCAGACTCATTTCAGACGGTTCAGCAACTCGTTCGCTGGCATTATCAGTGGCTCGTGCTGTTTGACTTCCTTCCCCGCATCATAGGGCGTCACCAGGTCGAGGCGATACTTCCACACGTCAAGAGCGGAAAGTCCATCTTTGAAGAGAGGCCCAAACTCTTTTTCTTCCATTGGAGAAAATCTCCGTTCATGCCTGTAGAATTCAGTGGGGCTGCTTATCGTTTCGGTCACAGCATGGTGCGCCCGGTTTATCGTCTCAGTCTTAAGAATCTCCCCATCAGCACGACAAAGATCGAAGGTTTGGAGGGTCGGAAGCTAATATTTGCTCCGGATGAGAACGACGGACTCAACGGATTCCGTGAATTTCCGTCCGATTGGGGGATAGACTGGAATCTATTCTTCGAGACATCCACGCACAGGTTATCGCCGAAGTCCTTGGGGAAGGAGCGAGTTCAACCTGCCTATAAGATGGATTCGTCGCTGGTATCTCCCCTGGGTGCCCTTCCTGAATTCTCGAAGCCCGGAACGAACGATCCCCAAGACGGGCAGATCAACGTTCTCGCATTGCGAAACCTCAAGCGCGGCGTCGCACTCGGCTTACCCTCCGGGCAAAACGTTGCGCGATTCATGGGCCTCGAACCCATCCCCGATGATCAGCTCTTGGTGGGTAAGGCTAACGCAGACGGTCTGAAAAACAATAAGCCTATCACCACATTTGGGAAAAGCTTCGAAGGCAGTGCCCCATTATGGTTCTACATACTCGCAGAGGCCCAGAACCAATGGAGGCAGGAAACCAAGGGTAAGAATACCGACGATGACAAGAACACGACCCCGACACGCCTCGGACCTGTCGGTGGTCGGAGCATGGGGAAAGAATTAATCGGGCTCATCTTAGGGGATCGAAAATCATTCTTGAATTTGAATCCTCGTTGGAAGCCAGAGTTTGGTGACAGCAAAGCCACCTCACCCTTTGAAAGATTCACAATGGGGGATCTCATTAGCGTTGTTCCACCTATCAAATGAATGACTGCCAGTGAAAATTTCCCGTGAAGCTCACGACCACTCGACGCGCTGTGGCATGCACTGATTGCAATACCAGAAAATCGGATTTGTTGCCATGGGAATTCGCTCCTGATTGTTTAGCCCCCGGCGACCGCAATCCCGATAACTATGTTTGATCGGAAATCAAACAAGCCCCATCGCATCCCTAAGAGAGATTTCAAAACGGCTGTGATCCGACTCCTGGAAGAAGAATACAAGGTCTTAGGGAGTCGTCGGATCATCGGCATGTTGGCTGAAGACTTAGAGCAACTGCACCGGACCTATTTCCCTGAAGCGAATCGCATGAAGTTCGGAGAGCTCTTGTGGCAGACGACAAAGAATGATGGACAAAGATCAGGCTATGGGAAGAAGACCGAGGACTACGCGGTCGAGACAATCGTGTTACCGGTGGTGACGAAGGAGGATGTCGATCGACGCACATCGTATAAGAAAGGCGATCGAAACAGTAATTACCGGCACCGGGAAGCACGCGACATTGAGATGATGGTGCGATTGCTTAAGAGTGCGAAAGAGCAAGGGGGACTCTTGAGTGGTGCCGAGTTGAGTGTGATCATGAACCGGAGTCTGACCACGATCGGGAAGTACCTCAAGGCCTACTTCGACAAGACAGGAGAAGTGCTGCCAATGAAGGGCTATGTGATGGACCAGGGGAGCAATCCCACGCACAAAGGCGTGGTCATCTCGATGTACGAGCAGGGCATCTCACCGGCAGACATCGTGCTCAAGACCGCTCACAGCCAGAGTGCGGTTGACAACTACATCAAGACATACGAGCAGGTGCTGAAGCTAGTGCGCAAGAATCACGATGCAATCTCGATCACACAGATACTGGGACGGCGCATCACCACCGTGCGCCAATACCTAAGCTTGGTCAAGGACTTTCATCCTGAACTCGATGTTGATACGTTGCCCAAAAGCGCGAAACTATCAAAAGATCAAAAGAAGGGCAAAAGGCCAATTGGACAAATGTCCTAATAGTAGGTAGTATGGAAACGAAGCTAGGGAAGTAAGCTAACCTAGTGTTTTATTTTGATAAATTCAGATTAATCAGCCGATATGTAAGTGCTTGCACGCTTACGTCAAATTTTCTTGCCAAGGATTCCAATTTCGATTGGTCTTCGAGATCGATTGGCTTTTTATTCAGTTCATGTTGGATCATTTCTTCCGGCATCAGAAGGGTCGCGGCAAACTCATTAGCGGCTCTTTCCCTTCTGTCACCCCGGTCTTGCGGCGCTCTAAAGAGAATCAATGACTTATCAACAAATAAGTCACCCTCGTGCTGCAGTTTCTTGTGACCTAATTCATGTGCGATGGTAAATCTCTTTCTCGTGTGAGGGTGTAATTTATTAACGCCTATTACAACTCGACCATTCGAACCTCGGTAGAGTAGTCCAGAAACGTCACCATCCAGAACGGCATAGACAATCTCAATTCCTTCCTTCTGTGCAATTTTTTCCACTGGAATGGGATATCTTGTTACTTTGTGCTGATGCAGCAGGCGCCTGACTATATCTCTTGATGTAGTTGTCATCTTATTTTTTTCTCCTGTGTGTCGCAATGAATTTTATCACCGATTGTTCTTCGCGAGGCACCAGCTCTTCCGCAGAATGGGTTTTCCTTGGCAGGCGAGCTGGAATCGGTTTTGATTTGAGAGGCACAAGGTCAGACATGGTAACGCCGAGCACGTCAGCGATCGCGCAGAGTACATGCAACTGAACCCGGTGCTTGCCCTGTTCAATATTTACAATGGAGGTACGCGAAATGGCGACCAGGCTGGCGAGCTTACCCTGGGATAGGTATGGCGCCTTCGCAGACCTGATCTTCCGAATTCGATTTCCAACTTCTACGTATAAGCGGGAGGATTCACCTGCATTCACTGCCGTAGTTTAAGAAGTTGACAATCAAATGTCAAATTGCTAAACATGTTTATAGATCGCACTTATTTTATAAACCCCTGTCTGGATTATTGACAGCATTGGAATAATTCCCTATATTGACCGTGTAATCGGATGACAGGGATCCCAAGCACCAAGGTAAGACGAGCTTAGCCCGTCTTGTGCTCGCGGAACTCATAGACAAAAGGCATCCGACGTATTATCCATTCGAGCACCAATGCGTCTTTCTATAGCGTGACGATAGTCGCAGCAGAGGTGAGCCGGTCCGGTGGGCCGTGATGAATCAAAAGATAATTTAACCAATTAAGGAACTGACCATGGAAAAAGAACAATTTGTAGAAGTCGCGGTAGTTACCACCAGCGGAACTTACCCCAGTCGCGGTCATGCCAGGGTGCCAGCTCATCAGAAAGTCAGAGTGGAGCTGGAAAAAGCGGCGAAGGAATTGAAAATTACGTCAACTGACGGGTGGATAGCGAGGGTAGGGAGCAAAGAAATTGATGTCGATAAGAGCTACCTCGACAACGCCTTGTCGGGAGAATTCTTCATCGACTGGGGCCCGCGTCAAGGCGGAGGTGGCACAATCGATGAATCATGAGCTTTCGGAGGAGATTTTCAAGAATGGCACGAGGTTTTGCCAAGATGAAGCCCTCCTCAGCGTCCGCTCTTGGAGGGTAGTATCGGTTACGTATCCGGTCTTGGAGATAGAATTCGCCTATGAAGGAAGATCGACGATCCGAGTGAAAATGTTGTGTAACGACTGGGACGAGTTGCCGCCGTCAGTAGAACTGCTGGATAAGGAGGGAGTCCCCCTCGCGCAGTTTCCCGTAGGAAAGGGCCACAGCGTTTTCAATAACTCCTCCCACCCTAGGACTCAGCGACCATTCCTGTGTATTCCCGGTGTTAGAGAGTACCACGAACATACAAGTCATGTTTCCGATACTTGGGAGAACTACAAGAATAAGTCCGGTTATGACTTGGGAGGGATTCTGACCCGAACCTGGGATGCATGGAAAAACTCAGAATGAAACTGATTGTGAAACGAACAACCGTCGGAAGAACGATCGAACTTCTCAAAATTGCCGGGCATCAGTCCGACGAGCGAATGGTCCTGTGGATGGGGCGGCATGAGGGCAACAGTGTTGTGATCGAAGACCTCCTGCTGCCTCGACAAAAAGTTACTAGGGTTTCCATCCGTATTCTTCCCTCGGGGATGAGACAAATATTTGATGAGATGAGATCCACTGGGCGCATGGTGGCGGCCCAGGTCCATTCACACCCGGAGGAAGCCTTTCATTCGTATACGGATGATTGCCTTGCGATAACTCGGCACGAGGGGGCAATCTCTCTCGTCCTGCCGAACTTCGCTCTCGACACTAATGTGGACTCCTTCCACCGCAACGCAGTATGTTTCCGCTTATCAAAGAACAATGAATGGGAGCTAACCGATATCAGTGAGAATCTGGAAATGCGGTGACCTCCATGGCTTTGAACGCACATGACGAGAATAAATTGAGTTTGACGAACATTCTTGGCCTCGGCGGAGAAGAAGCGGAAGAACTTCTATCTGATGAAATACTCTTAACCTATGACAAGAGTGATCCTGCGATCGGACGACTTGTCCATTATTCGCAAAAGATCCTATCAAGGACATTCTTGAATGTCAAAACGGAAGTTGCGGGAAATCCATCGGTAGAAATTGTCTTCGGCAACTCGGCTGAGATTAGCCAAACTCTTCATGTCTTCGCTCATTTTGGCGGGCTCGGGAAAGTAATAATCTCAGATGCAAGACCAGTCGGACCATCGGGTAAATATGATTTGCATGCTGCCTTCCAGATTGTGATCGCTTGTTACGTGGCCGCATTCACGATGAGACGACTTCTCGGCGCTTCTAACATCGTGCTTCCCTTTCCAACGGATATTAGTCTTGATTTTACTCAGCTATTCCCAGATTGGACGTTCCTGATAAAAGCAATTACCATTCGTAAGGCCTATCTGGCAGGAGCCGGGGCAATTGGCAATGCTTTCCTTTATGCTCTTCAGACCTTTGATGTCGCGGGGGAAATCCTTATCTGCGATGGCGACCAGGTAAGCGGTGGAAATCTAAACCGGTGTCTCTGGTTCAATGACTCACACGTCGGGGAGAATAAGGCGGCTATCCTTGCGCAGGTAGCTCAGCCGCGTTTTGCAAGACTTCGCATCCACTCGTATCAGGGAATTCTTTCTATGGTACCCGAGAAAGCGGCGGGAGGGAAATGGCTGGAGCGATTAATCGTTGCGGTGGACAGCCGCCGTGCGCGAAGAAGCCTGAATTCAGAGATTCCACGGGAGGTGTACGATGCCTCCACGACCGATATACGGGAAGTTTTTCTTCACTTCAACAAGCGTCCACTTGATGGATCAGCATGCCTCGAGTGTGCTTACTATCTTGATGCTGTGGAGAAGGCGCACGAACGCCACGTGGCGAATGCTCTGGGTGTCACCGTCTCGGACATTGAGGAGCTTGTTATATCATCGGATGCCGCCGCTCGCATTTCAGAAAAATACTCCGAATACAAGTCGGCCGATCTTACAGGGCAGTCCTACGACTCACTTTTTAAGGAGCTTTGTGGGAAAGGCTCAATTATCGGCAAGGACGATGCTCAGGTTCTGGCTCCTTTTGCCTTCGTCTCGGTTCTTGCCGGAGCACTCTTGGCAATCGAATTTGTTCGAAGAATTCAAAGTGGGCTTCAGAGCTTCAATCATTTCAGGATGAGTCCTTGGTTTTCTCCCGTGTTGGCGCTTCGGCAGCTGGTCACAACGAATCCAAAGTGTTCGTTCTGCACCGATCCGGTTAAGGCCGATTTTGCAGAACACTTCTGGAGATAGGTCCCACAAGCTTTATTTTGGTCGATTTCAATGAGACCCTAGAGACTATTTGCCCAACAATGACTGCTGGAGGAACCAATTCATGGGGAAGCTTATTGAAGCAGCCGCTCTGAAGGACGTCAACACCTAACCAGTCGTCGGCCTCTCGACTAGCCTCGCTGACGGATCGAGATTTCGATTGAACCTATAGTGCTTGCTCCCTCGTCCACCTAATATGTTAGAATATTCAACGATGAAGTTGCAGATGCCCTCACCGGGAAGAGTCCCCCAGGTGAGTAGTATTTTGACTCTATCGCTTGGCCCAACAAAATTATATGGGTCCATTCTGGCGTTTGAGACATTTTCATCCCCAACAATCGTGACATCTCGCATTGTCGTACCACGATTGACCACGTGGATGGTTTCGATCGCTCCTGACATTCCGCCGTCATAACTCAAAATCGGTTCAAGAGAGCTTCGCAATTTGGCTTGGTCCAAAATGAAGCTGTCGCGCATGATCTCCAATTGTTTTGCCATCAGATCGTTTTGCTGACTTGTCTGAACACGCTGAAGGTGCGTTTCATTCGTGTACCAGAGGAGAATCAATGCGGTGAATGATAGAATCAAGTCTGACGTCGTCAGATAAGAGAACACTCGCAGAAGGCAAAGCCCTAACATGACGACAAAGACCCCCAGAAGAATTACTTTGGTGCTCATAACAATCTTCCTTTTGGTTTTTCAAAGTCTTAATCTATTCAATCTAAATGTGAGAAGCCATCAGCCGCTCAGATACGTCTGGAGACCTCTCCTTATCTTCCCTTCCTATATCCCCAGTGTCGCCCACCGGTTGCCCATGAGAAAGGGGCAACGGCGTCATGCTGATTGCTCCTGTTCAAATCTGAGACAATTGCATTTCGCATTGTCTCCATCTCGAGCGCAATTGCATAGATCTGAGTATACCAGTCCACCGGCTGATTAGATATTCTATTGAAAATTATTTCTCCTTAGTAGTATTACGTCAGGTTTTCACTGGACAAATTCCTGCAGACGTCAGTGCGATTGACCCCTCTAAGAAGCTAGAGGAACAAATAAGAATTGACGTTCGACGGAATAATAGAAAGATAGCACATCTGATGCCGCTGGAAGATATTAACGGTACGGACTTAGAGAAGTTTTTCCAGGATGTTACTGGGAATTGTAGAAGAAATAAACGATAGAAGGAGAGCGCAAGTCTCCGATTGTAGTAGTAATGGTTCCGAGGTGATTCAACTATTAATAACAATTCCCAACCTGATTTGCCCCAATCGGGATTTAGGATTTCGTTCCCAGGAGCACTCGTATCATATCTCTTATTTTGCTGCCTCTTCAAATATCTCAGCCCGTAGTTCGATATATAAGAGTTTTCCGCATGTCCCATCATTCTCTTCCATCGCTGCGACTACCTCTACCATACCCCTTTCCTCTGTAGCATCGAGTATTTGTCACTTTCATCATTTTTTCTGCTCATTTTGAGTGAAAATCGTGCATTGTTCAAAGAGACATTGACTTTTGTTCAAATATTGAATATGTTCATAAAAATTGAACGGGGATGAGCAATGAACATAATGGCAAATATCACCGAAAAGAGGGAGCTTGGGATACTTGAGGAGGCAACCGCCGCTTTTCAACAGGAGACGGGTTTCCAGTTGGAAAAGCGCATTGAGAAGTTGACTGATACCGACAAACGACCTGATGCTCTCATCGACCTAAGAGCACACGGTCCTACAATCAGCTACTTTGTTGAGATCAAACCCAATGTCACTGAAACAACCATTGGTAGGCTCGTTCATAAATTTAATGACCAAGACGAAAAATGGCTGTTGGTGACGCGCTATGTTCCGACCCACCTTGCAATTAAGATGAGGGAGCTCCATATACAGTTCATCGACACAGTTGGCAATGCATACATCCATGAACCTCCGATACTTATCGTTATCCATGGGAACAAACGACCCCAGTTGCTTGAAAGGGTAGGTGATGAAGGCATACTTGGTAGGGCAGCCTTGCATGTAGTCTTTGCATTGCTGTGCAAGCGAGAACTCGAGGACGCAACATATCGTGAGATAGCAGAAGCGGCAAATGTAGCTCTAGGAACCGTGGCGGGGGTGATGAAGGATCTCACCAAACAAGGGTTCTTGATTGAATATCCTGCTGAAAAAAGAAAGCTGAAGAGGAAGAAAGAACTTCTCGATAAATGGACGACAACATACGCTGAGAGACTCCGACAGAAAAAGCTCATCGGCCGGTATACTGCTAACAGGCCAACGTTCTGGCAAGAAATTGATCTCCGTCCCTTCGGTGCACAATGGGGAGGCGAAGTAGCTGCAAACAAAATGACACAGTACCTAAAGCCTGAACTCATTACGCTATACACCCGCAAGCCTTTCAACGACCTTGTCCTCACCCTAAAACTCAGAAAGGATGAAAAAGGTGCCATCGAGTTGCGTGAGCGGTTCTGGAAATTTGAGAATGGCGGAGTTGATAAAGATATTGTACCGCCACTGCTCGTGTACGCCGACTTGCTCGCAACAGCCGATACCAGAAATATCGAAACGGCAAAATTGATATATGATGAATATCTCGAAAAACATATCAGTGAAAATTGATCAGTCGCTTGTCGAGGTAATCGAATCCGTCAATGCGATCACGAGGGAATTAGCAATCCCATATTTCGTCGTGGGTGCAAGTGCGCGCGATATTTTCTTTTCCGGGATGTTTGATATTCCCACGAGACGAGCAACGCTAGACGTAGACTTTGCAATTAGGGTTCAGAGTTGGGACGAAGTCCAAACGCTTGTCTCAAAAATGCTCTCATTAGATTCATTCAGACAAGACAAAAGAATGAAGCAACGATTCATCTTTAAAGGGACAACAATTCTTGACATAGTCCCATTTGGTGGTCTTGAAAAACCTCCCGGCTCGATCCAATGGCCCTTGGATGATGGCTTCATCATGTCGACTATCGGCTTCGCGGAAGCATTCGACTATTCCATCACCGTACGATTGAAGAAGAATCCTGATCTCGATATCAAAGTTTGTACGCCACCCGGGCTCGCTATTCTCAAGCTGATGGCGTGGCACGAGAAGTATCCCGAGAGAAGCAAGGATGCAAAGGACATATTATTTTTGATGGAAAACTACATTGATGCAGGGAATGATTCCCGCCTTCACGATCAGGACAAGGATCTTATGGAAAGCCGGGATTTCGATTACGGATTAGCGAGCCCTCGGTTACTGGGCAGAGATATGGCAAAGATTGCGAGTGCTGAGACTCGCACACATCTGAATGATATTCTGACGAAGGAGAACGATATCGCGTCAGAGAACCGGCTTGCCCTAGATATGCTGAAAGGTGAATTCGATATGCAAGGAAAATTTGAACAAACGATGTCGTTGTTAAACCAACTCTATCTCGGATTTCAGGATCAACCGCAAAAGTAGAACTCATGTCTATGCAAAACATTGAAGCTCTAGAAAAAAGACTCTGGGAAGCTGCAGACCAGCTTAGGGCAAACTCCGGTCTCGGCTCTAACGAGTATTTCATGCCTGTACTCGGAATCCTCTTTCTTCGGCAGGCATACAACAGATACTCTCTTGTAGCAAAAGAAGTCGAACAATCTCTGCCAGCCAGAAGCGGTGCAAAACGCCTGTCTACCAAAGATGACTTCACCAAACGAAGATCAATCTTCCTGCGGGAAGAATCACAATTTGAATACCTCGTCAGTCTTCGTGGAGAAATAAACACTGGCAAATCACTGAACCATTCCATGGAACTGATTGAAGAGGATTATGAAAGCCTGACCGGTATACTGCCAAAAGATTATGAAGCATTCGGGAACGACCTGTTGCGTTCACTTCTCAGGATTTTCAACGATGAGGTTCTGAAGAAAGCCGCCGGCGATGTATTTGGGAGAATCTACGAGTACTTCCTGATGAAGTTTGCTATGCAGGGTGCGCACGACAACGGCGAATTTTTCACTCCGCCATCCATTGTTCAAACGATCGTCAACGTTATTGAACCCGACCACGGGATCGTGTTTGATCCCGCAAGTGGCTCAGGCGGTATGTTCGTTCAAACCAGTCATTTCCTTGAATCACTCGAAAAGGAAGTGCAGAAGATGGTTACCTTCTATGGTCAGGAGAAAAACGAAACGACCATTAGAATAGCCAAGATGAACCTCGCAGTTCACGGTCTTGAAGGCAACATCATAAAGGGTAACACGTTTTACGAGGACCAGCACGAGATGCTCGGGAAAGCTGATTTCGTCATGACGAATCCTCCATTCAATGTGGATGGCGTTGATGCTGAGAAGATTAAGAGCGATCCACGATTGCCTTTCGGTCTGCCGGGCGTTAACAACAAAGGCACCGTCTCAAACGGCAACTACCTGTGGATTTCCTACTTCTATAGCTACCTCAATCCAAAAGGACGTGCCGGTTTCGTAATGTCGTCACAAGCATCAAGCGCTGGACATGGCGAGATGACAGTTCGGAAGAAAATGATTGAGACCGGACATGTAGATGCGATGATTTCCATTCGCTCAAACTTTTTCTACACGCGCTCCGTGCCTTGTGAGCTTTGGTTCTTCGATAAAGCAAAACCAAAGGGAATGAGTGACAAAGTCTTGATGCTGGACTGCCGTAACATTAACCGAAAAGTGACACGCAAGATTTACGACTTCTCACCGGAACAGCTTAACAATATTGCCGCCATCGTTTGGCTCTACCGTGGGCAAACTGAAAAGTATCTGAAACTCATACAGGACTATTTCTCCGAAGTGTGCAGAGAATGTGCACAGATTCCCAACACCCTGAAAGCATTTGACGAGGGTTTGCGCAAACTCCCGGATAGTTTTGAAACATTTTCCAAAATGGTCGGTGTGGCCCAAGTCCCAGACTTCAGTCTGGGGAATGAGATAATAAAGGAGATTAAAGACACCATTAAATTATACCAGAAAGACCGTGATAAACTACTCGATGGTATTAACACGTTCCTAAACTCCCAGAGTAACACACTCCCCGAAACCAACGCCAAGCAGTTGAAAGCCCGCGAAGCTTTCGATCCCATTGTTGAAAAGCTCAAAGGTTTGATGAAACAGGTGCAGCTATTGGCAAAGTTGGTTATTCGTCTTGCGGACCAGGTGAAAACCCTCGCGATGAACGGCGAAGCATCTGCTCAAAATGCAGAGAGGAAGGAAATCGGAAAGCTATCAAAGCAATTCGCGATGCCACGTTCAGATGGTGCTGAGACGACGCTCCTCCATGTTGCCCTGCAACCGCTCAAACAGGCAGTTTATTTCCATAAGCAGATTCACTGGCTGCAAGCAAAATTTCCCGGTGCAAAGTTACAGGATGTTGAAGGATTGGTAAAACTCATTGACCGAAAGACAGTTGAAAAGAACGACTGGAGCTTAACCCCCGGCCGATACGTTGGCGTTGCACCGACTGACGACGATGACGACTTCGATTTTGAAGAAACTCTGCGAGATATACACGTTGAGCTTGCAGGTCTGAATGATGAAGCGTTAGAGCTGTCAAAGACAATCCAAGCGAATTTTGAGGAACTGGGGATATGAAGTGGAATAAACTAAAAGTTGAAGATTTTGCAGATGTGGTTGGTGGAGGAACACCATCAACATCCAACGCTTCACTTTGGGACGGAGATATTCCATGGATCACTCCCAAAGATCTATCTGGGTATGAAGCAAGATTTATTGAACGTGGTGAAAGATATATCACTGAAGAAGGGCTTAGAAAATCTTCTGCACAAATGTTGCCGACAGGCGCAGTATTGCTTAGTACTCGTGCCCCTGTGGGTTATGTCGCAATTGCTGAAAATCCATTATGTACGAATCAGGGATTCAAAAGTCTCATTCCCAAACCAGAGACCGCAAGCAATGAGTTCATTTACTATCTGCTCAAACAGAATAGAAGTTTTTTAGAATCTCAGTCTAGCGGATCTACTTATAAAGAATTGAATGGTGGAAGGTTGAAACAGCTTCTATTCCCTATTCCGCCGATCCAGATTCAACATCGCATCGCTTCCATCCTCTCCGCCTACGACGATCTCATTGAGAACAATCTCCGGCGGATCAAGCTATTGGAAGAATCCGCAGGGCTGCTGTACAAAGAGTGGTTTGTCCGTCTCCGCTTCCCCGGTTATGAGCACATACGCATCATCGATGGTGTGCCAGAAGGATGGGAGAAGAAGAAGCTCGGAGAAGTCATAGAGCTTAAGTATGGAAAGTCCCTGAAAGAGCCAGACAGGATTGAAGGTCCATATCCGGTTTATGGTTCAAGTGGAGTCATAGGAACACATGATCGATTCCTTGTCAAGGGACCGGGAATAATCGTCGGCAGAAAGGGAAACGCTGGAACGGTCTTTTGGTCAGATACAGATTTCTTTCCCATCGACACCGTGTATTACATCGATACTACTCAAAGCGGTTACTTTATCTTTCAGAACTTACAGCATCAAAACTTTCAAAGCAGTCACGGTGCTGTTCCTGGATTGAATCGAGAATATGCATACAGTCTATCAATCTTTTTGCCAACTAAGCTCCTGTTGAATGAATTTGAAGAGGCTGTTTCACCTTTGTATGGTCAATTATTCAAATTAAAGACAATGAACGAAAAGCTCCGCCAAGCCCGGGATCTCTTGTTACCGAAGCTGATGAGCGGCGAGGTGGAGGTATAATTTTCAGACCATGCTTGAAGAAAAGCACTTAAGTAACCCTTTTTCAACTGGTGGGGGCGGGAGAAACTTCGAAACCCGCATCCAAGCCATGTTTACGGTACTCATGCTATCCGGCGGGGTTTCACCCTGTCTGCCTTCATGGCCGATCAAGAAAATAAAGCTTCAAGGGAAATATGGAGGGTTTAGTACGGATGATTGCATAATTTTCACAAAAGAACCCAATGGAAAACAAGAGGCAAAACTACTTGCTCAAATTAAACCCTCCGTCAGTATTACTGAAGGTGATAAAACTTTTGGTGACGTTATCCAGGCTGAATGGATTGATTTCTGCAACCCCCAACTATTTAATCATGACGGCTGTGGCTGAAGTTCTGATAAGCCACGATATAGAAATGTGAAATAGATGAATCAAAACACAGAAGATAGAATCCTGCAGTCTCGTGAAGAATGGGCGGCCTGGATAGCCGAACAGGAGGCCCGAACATTACGCGTGTACAAAGAAGACCCCGATCGGATGATTGCCGACTATCGAAGGGAAAATCAAATCTCACGAGATTACCAGGGACGAGAGATTCTTGAACTGCTGCAAAACGCCAACGATGCTGCGGCAGAAAAAGCTGTCGGAGGTTCAGTTCGGATTGAACTCCATCCGGAAGGACTGGTTGTTGCTAATATGGGAGAGCACTTCACAACTGGAGGGGTCAACTCATTCCGGATAACAGACTTAAGCCCAAAGCTGAATAGAAAGGCCAAACTTATTGGACAGAAGGGACTGGGATTTAGGGCTGTCTTGAATTGGAGTACCAAGCCTTTTGTCCTCAGTGGAGCCCTCCGAATGACGTATAGCAAACTAAAGCTGAGAAGAATATTGGGTCAACTTGTAAGCGATGTCCCCGAATTAAGAAGGTTAATTGCCATTGAAGAAAAAGACTCAAATGACACTGCGCTACCAACGTTACCTTTTCCGGAACTCCTTAATGGTTCCGATAATATTTTTTCTGAAGGTTCTTCTGCTGACCATTTCATCTACAAGAGATGCGACGAGCTCTCGAAACAGTTTGATACGGTCATCGGCATGCCATTTGATAGGTCTTCCTTTCTTGAGATGGCACAGCGCGAAATGCTTGAACTCCGTCCGGAGATCCTCTTGTTTACTGAGAACATTCAGCAAATCACTTTGGCTCTTCCCGGTAAGACTGAAGAAACATGGGAAGTTTCTGGTGATCGAACCCAATCAATACTAATCAAAAGCAATGGGCAGATTACATCTACTCTAGAATACGAAACTTATCGTGAAAAAAGCAACATACCTGAAAAGTATTTGACTGAAGCGAAAGCTGGGGATTACGAAGTTGTCATTGCGGCGCCGATAGGTAGCACCTCTCGGCAGTCGGAAACAATCTTTTCATTCTTTCCAACGAATGTTACGTTCCCATTTCCAGTTGTTTGCCATGCCACATTTGAGCTTGATTCAAGTCGCAAATATCCCCAAGAGGGACAACCTAACCTCTTTATTTTCGAAAGAATCGCAGAACTCCTTGCTTGCGTTGCAGAATCACGAGACGTGAGAGCAAACCCATGGGTCAAGGCGGAAACAGCGGCTCGCACAAGAGATTTCGACGTAGTTCTCCAGCGCGCAGGATTCAGCAAGAGTCTCCTTTTGGCACTCAGCCATAAAAAAATCATTCCGACAATTCACGGTGAATTCATAACCCCGACGACAGCCGTTAGAATTGAAGCAAGAAATCTCAGTTGGCTACCGAAACAAGGTTTTGCTGACGTATGTTTACCACTTTCCTCGGGTCCCTTACGAGTCCTTATCGACGATCTAGGGGTAGTGAATCTTTCTAGTGATGAATTGCGTGAACGATTAAACGCAGTAAGATTTGCGTCAATTGATGAACGTGTTATCGTTATTGTTGGCCTAATCAAGGAAATTCTTACCCCACGCAATCCCGCGCCACGCCTTCTCATTGATGGGACAGGAACTGTGATTCCACCAGAGGAGCGCATTTACTTTTCACCTGAAAAGGGGCAGAAGGTTTATGAAAAACCGATTTGGTTGAAACTTCACTTTCTTGACGATACCTTGCGGGAAAAGCTCGCTCCGAAGTTGGGAGTAACTGAGCGCCGGGATTTGCGTCAAAAACTTGATGCCTATGGTGTTCAAGAGTATGCGCTTTCTAACATAGCTTCCGCTATCGCTGTAGATGCTCGCCAACAAATGGAAGCCGAACCCGACTATCGGGACAAATACAATCAGGAGATGCTGATAGCATTATACCTTCTCTTTCCCGAGGACAGTGAACCTCCGAAACTAACAGAGACGACGGGGGTGCCTCTTCCCACAATCACTGGCAGCTATTCAGATGCGAGGCGCCTTTATTTCAGTGAGCAATATGGTGACAATGGTCGGTTTTTGTCCTCGCTCTATGTAAAGCGTCCTGAACTACTAGTAGCCTCACCAGAGTATCTTGGATTGGATGGAAAATCAACCCGCAGCATCGCTTTTCTAAAATGGCTTGGTGTTGCTTCATGGCCTCGAGAAATGAGAATTGAGCAAATGGGGGCAGACTTCCTTGACTACGTACTTGATAATGTTCCCTATCCGATGAAAAATGAGAAACATCTGAGAACAAAGAGAGCTGATTTTTACCGACCCTTCTTGCAAAACGTAAAGACAATCGATGCTCTTGACGATATTCTAAAGTCCAACCCGGCGGGAGTAATTACCTGGCTCGCATTAGACAATCGAGTAATGACGTGGTCTGTATTGGAGAATGAAAACGGTGAGTTATGGGATCATCCCTATCGGAGTTCTAATGTATTCAGATTTTCAATGGCCATCCCATCATACATCAAATGGAAAATACAGCACACTCCATGGCTTCCCGTTAGAAATGGAGAAGTTGTTGAGCCTCGTCGGTGTATGTTAGGCGAGCGCGGATTAGAAAAGCTTCTTCCTCCTCCGGCCGACTTTGAACATGAACTTTTCGGCATCTACCGGGTCAATGCTCGATTAAAGCGTAACGCTTATGAAAATGCAGGCGTAAGTCCAGACATCTATCATCTGGATCCTGAAGAAGTCTATGAGATTATTGCAGAAATGCCCAACATAGATCCGACAGGTAAACATGCAAAGTATTTATACGGGAATTTGTTGAGTGGCATAGATACCGATGCAATAAGATGGCCGGAAGTGCCGCATTCATTTCTTCAATCAGCCATGATGTGGGGTAGAGGTCCGGACGGAGAGAAGTATTACCCCGTTCGCCAACTCCTGCATGCTGACTCAGAAGACTTTCCAGAACTTTTGTGTCAACATCTAACCATTGTTGATCTGCCAAAACGTGTCGGATCGAACAAAGTCCGTCGTCTCTTTGGGGTCGAACCGATTGATCGAAAAAAAATAAAGCAAAAGATTCTCCGCGCAGTAGAACTACCCGAAGCAAGAGACATCCAGATACAATTCGAACGTGTTAAACCATACCTCTACTATCTAAGGAACGTACGGTCTAAGCAAACGTCCGACATAAAAGCGCTTCAAACTCTGGAAATAATTCTCTATTCAACGATTGAGGTTGAGATCCAGTACGATGATATTCATTTCTCGACTTCATTCGATGCACACTTGCAGTGGGTAATCGAAGAATATCGGGCATTTATACTTTATGCTGATTCAAAATCACCGTCACTTGAATCTGATTTGCTCGCTGACACAATCGGTTCTGTAGTTGCAAGCCTCCTCAACTTGGCACAGGGTAGTGAATTTGCTCGATTGGTTCGTTGCTCTGAGCATGAAAGGGAAAATTTACTTAAGCGCATACTCGGTGAGAGTGAAATCCCAGGTTTTGAGGAGATGCAGTCCCAATTCCAGAAAGCAGTTCAAGAATTTCCTATGGAGATTCCAGAACCACAAACGCAAGAAAAGGGCTCTGAACCCCTTTTAGGTTCCACACATACGGGTAGTCGATCTTTGCCTACTCAACCTACAATTACGGATTCAGGAAAAGGGGAAATCTCTGTCACACAAACGGACTACTTGCCTGAACCTGCACCTAGAAGACGTGAAGTGGTTAGTCGCACCTATACTGGTAAACAAACTGGAGGCTCAAGAACAGCACTTACTCGAGTAATCGACCCAGATATATGTGAAAAGCGAGCGTCAGAGTTTGAGCGACTCGAATCACGTATCCCCTACCCGGTTTCACGTGTTACCGGATATCGAGGCCCTCGCTGTGATATCCTGTCTTTTGCTTCAATGGAAAATCAGGAAGCCTTCGTTAATACCGAGATAACTGGTGAAAGAGATCTATCTCTCGTAGCAAGGTTTATTGAAGTCAAGGGTAGGTCTCACGAGAACACTCCTATCAGCTTAAAGGGTAATGAATTGAATGCGGCTAGAACATTTGGAGAGAAATACTACCTCTACAGACTCTATTTAGAAAACACTGCAAAGTATGTGCTGTTTGTCCTGCAAGATCCCTTGAATTACCCAGAGGCGATCGAAGATGTCAAAGATATATACGTGAGTAGAGCTCCTGCAGATAGGTATGAACTCGTCATCAAATCTTACGACTTACATATTAACAATGAATCATGACGGATGGTCACAGACTACACTGAAGATCGCCTTGTCCAACAAACTACTGCTGCCTATCTCCATGACAAGATGGGCTGGGAATCCGTCTACGCCTACAACGACGAGATGTTAGGTCCTGATGGCACTCTCGGAAGAACAACAGAGCGGGAAATTGTACTAATTCGTTATCTCCGTCTGACACTCGAAAAACTCAATCCCGATCTTCCAAGTGAAGCCTACGATTCTGCCATCAAGCAAATTGTCGAAACAAGCGTTGCAAAATCTACGCTTCAAACTAACAAAGAGAAGTATGAGTTGTTTAAGGACGGCGTACTCGTCTCGTTCCGCAACCATCGCGGTATTGTAGAAAAGCAGAAGCTGAGTGTGTTCGACTTCTCAGATTATTCGAATAATCATTTCATGGTCGTTCGTGAGTTGTGGGTTCAGGGCCCCCTTTATCGCCGGCGCCCTGATATTCTCGGTTTTGTCAATGGAATTCCCCTGCTCTTCTTCGAACTCAAAAACATTCACAAAGATATACGCCGTGCCTACAATGAGAACCTTAGCGACTACAAAGACACAATCCCGAATATTTTCCATCATAATGCCATTGTGGTCTTAAGTAACGGCAGCGAGGCGAAAGTGGGATCGTTCACCGCCAAATACGAACACTTCCACGAATGGAAGCGCTTTGCAGAAGAGGATCCTGGTGTCGTCGATATGGAGACGTTGCTCAAAGGGATGTGTTCGAAAGAGAACTTCATGGATATCTTTGAGAATTTCATCGTCTTCGATGACAGCACAGGAAAGCTTGTAAAGGTTCTTGGTCGCAATCACCAGTTCCTAGGTGTCAACAGAGCAATTCAGGCTGTCCGTGAAAGCAAGGAACGTAAAGGGAAATTAGGCGTCTTTTGGCACACGCAGGGCGCCGGAAAATCCTATTCGATGGTCTTCTTTTCGCAAAAAGTCCATCGCAAGTTGCAAGGAAACTTTACATTCCTGGTCTTAACCGATCGAGAAGACTTGGACGCTCAGATTTACAAGACCTTCGCCGGCTGTGGTATTGTTGATAACGATACGCTGAAGTGCCGTGCGGGTTCTGGTGACAATCTCAAAGAACTTCTTCAGCAGGATCTACCCTATGTTTTTTCGATGATCCATAAATTCAATCAGAACGTTGATCCGGAGGAACCGTATTCGGCAAGGGACGACATCATCGTCATCTCCGATGAGGCACATCGTACGCAATATGGCAAGTTAGCGCTCAACATGCGCATCGCGCTGCCAAAGGCAAGCTACATTGGGTTCACAGGGACACCGCTTTTCAAAGATGATGAGATCACCATGCGAATATTTGGTGACTATGTTTCAACTTACGACTTTCAGCGTGCCGTAGATGATAAGGCGACAGTCCCGCTCTACTATGATAGCCGAGGTGAAAAGCTACACTTAACGATGATGGACATCAACGAGCGGATCGCTCAAAAGCTTGAGAATCTCGAATTTAGTCCGGATCAACAAGCAGCATTGGAACGAGACCTTGGAAGAGACTATCACGTATTCACGGCAGAAAAACGGCTTGATGCTATTGCTCAGGATTTTGTCTCTCATTACACGCAGCGCTGGGAAACTGGAAAAGCTATGTTGGTTTGTATCGACAAAATCACCACGGTACGAATGTATAATTTGATTCAACGCTACTGGCAAGAGCGAGTGCGTGAACTCGAGTCGAGGCAATCAAAAGCGGCGGACGAACAGGAAGAAATATATCTAAAAAGACAACTTCAATGGCTCAAAGAAACCGAAATCGCTGTTGTGATAAGCGAAGAACAAGGCGAAGTGGATCTTTTCCGTAAGTGGGGATTGGATATCATTCCGCATCGTACCAAGATAAAGAACGGTTACGAAACATCCGATGGAAAACGCATTGATATGGATCTTGCCTTTAAAGATCCGGACCATCGCTTCCGCGTGGTCATAGTCTGCGCGATGTGGATGACAGGATTCGATGTTCCGTCGCTTTCCACGCTGTATCTCGACAAACCGCTTAAGGCGCATACTCTCATGCAGGCAATAGCTAGAGCGAATCGCGTCTACGAAGGAAAGAATAACGGCTTGTTTGTAGACTACTGCGGTATTTTGAAGAATCTTCGAGAAGCGTTAGCCACGTTCGCCACCCGTTCCACTACGGGAGGAGGTGGGCTTGTTGTTGATCCTGTTAAACCCGAAGAAGACCTGATGGAAGAGCTGGAAGAAGCAGTTGAGGAAATAGAAGCATTCCTGAACCAGAGAGACTTTGACCTTGATGATGTAGTTGAAAGCAAAGGATACGATCGCATCCATGCAATCAACAGAGCAAAAGAAGTTGTGAACCAAAGCGAGGAGACACGTAAGCGATTCGAGATATTGGCTCGGGAAGTCTTCAGGAAGTTTAAATCCTGCCTTACAATCATGAGAGTGAATGAGTATCGAAACAAGTATGGTGCGATTGATATCATTTATAAGAAACTTCAGGATGACAGAGAAACTGCTGACATCACCGGCATTATCAAGGAATTACAGGCAATCGTTGATGATGCTATTATGCCGAAAGTTATTGCAGAGACACAGGACAGAATCTACGACATTAGTAAGATTGACTTCCAACGGCTGAAGGAAGAGTTCAAGAAGTCTCCTAAGAAAAATACAACAACCTTCTGCCTGAAAGAACAAATTGAGAAACGGCTTAAGGCGATGATCGCACGGAATCCGTTACGTACGAATCTGTATCGTAGGTATCAAGAAATTATTGTTGGTTATAATCAGGAGAAGGACCGCGTTACAATTGAAGAAACGTTTGCAGCGCTCTTGAAATTTGTAGAGCAGCTGGATAGAGAAGAAAAGCGTGCCATTCGTGAAGGATTAGACGAGGAGACGCTAGCGTTGTTCGATCTCTTAGAGAAACCGAACCTGAAGTCGAGAGACCGAAACAAGCTCAAATCGGCTGCAAAGGAATTACTGGAACGGCTGAAAGGAGAACAACTGAAGGTACACGATTGGCGAGAAAAAGATACCACGCGCGCAGCCGTGAAAACGTTCATTCATGATTTTCTATGGAATGAACAAACCGGTTTGCCGACAGAAAGTTACACCCCGCCGGAGGTTGAAGACAAAGTCGAAGTCGTATTCAATCATGTCTTCCGACAGTATGTTGACGCTGGGCATCATGCGTATGCGGCCGCTGTATAAAAGCAGAGTGACCAGGAGTTGAAGAATCTCGAGACAGCGTTACAGGGAGGGAATTTCTTTGAGCGGAAACAGTTGATCCGGCAATTTGTGGGGCAGATCATAATCGATCGGATCCGACTGACAGCCGTCGGCTACATAAAGAGAATTCCGACGGTGACCCGCAATTTGATGGGTTTCTTAGAACCGTCGGAATCTTCTGTCATTATTGTAGCGGGGGAAGGACTTGAACCTTCAGCCTTTGGGTTATGAGCCCAACGAGCTACCAATTGCTCCACCCCGCGATCTTCTAAAGAACTGATGCCTCCGCTGTTTCGGTCTATAATATACGGAAATACCCAAGGTAAGTCAAACTGTCGGAATGTCACTTTGAGATTTAGGCCATCCAGAGTCCGGTCTGAGTCGGGCTTAGGAGGGGACTGATCCTATTTAAGCCAACCCTGCTCTCGATACCACCCAACGGTTCTCCGGATCCCATCCTCCAAACTGTATGTTTCGCGGAAACCCAGCTCACTTTTTGCCTTGGAAATGTCACATGTCCACGCATCCTGCACGATATCCCGGGCTTTCTCCATATTGAGAAGCACTGCCTTACCGGTCATCATAGAGAACAGCTCGGAAACAGCGGCGATTGTATACACGACCACGACCGGTATCTTGAGCCGGATAGCCTTCTCTTGCATGATACGCGAGGTTACGTCCCCGACCTCCTTCCAGCCGTAATAGCGTTCGCTTGAAATGAAGTAAGCCTTTCCAACACCTGCCTGATGTTCGCCGGCGAGGATGATGCCGTCAACCAAATCGGATACATATACAAGGCTCACGGTCTTCGTTCTAAGGCCGATCATCGGCTGCAAACCGTTGTTCACCGCCTTAAAGAATTCAAACACATCCCTGTCTCGTGGGCCGTACACTGCCGGGGGGCGGACAATAGTAATCGGTAATCTGCCTACCATTTTCAGGCATTCCTTTTCCGCCTCCATCTTGCTCTCGCCATATGCCGTGATCGGGTGATACGGCGTTTCTTCATTCACCGGAGTGCCATTCAGCGAAGGACCAACCGCCGCCAGAGAACTGACCAGAATGAATCGTTTGAGCTTAGGATTTACCTTTGCCACTGCATCGAGCAGGTTCTTCGTCCCAATGTGATTGCCGAGGAAGTATTCCTCACGCGTTTTGGCCTTTGTGAGCCCTGCGACGTGGTAAACGTAATCTACCTCCGCAATCGCCTGCCTCAAGACATTCTCATCAAACAGGTCACCGTAACAATACTCGACCGGTAAGTGTTCGATCCATCGAAGATTAGACGTCTTCCGCACCAGACACCGCAACGTATACCCTTTTTGATGAACCTGCTCGGCAAGATGACTTCCGATGAAACCGGTTGCGCCGGTGATGAGAACTCGCATGAATGCCCGCGAAATGGATTTCTATGAGGGGATTGAGCCGGTGATTGACTTTTGAGAGCCAATCGAGTATATTGAAAAAATTCTAGACAGTCAATTAGTCGTACGCTCACGGGATCGCATGGGCGCCGTCGCCGGAAACGGTTAGCAATCCCCAGATTCCATTCCCAGCTTCGTAAGATTCACCCTTTGCACGCAGGACTTTTTTCAAGACAACTGAACTAGTATGAGTCGAACCGTCATTTCACAATCCTCACAGCCATCCGTTAGCGCGTCGAACAAGCCGGCCGACCTGTTTCAAAAATGCCGGGATTTCACGCGTGCCGATGAGGTGAAAGCCGCCGGATTTTATCCCTATTTTCGCGCTATCGAAGAGAATGAGGGACCGGTAGTCATGATCGAGGGTCGCAAGATCATCATGGCGGGTTCGAACAACTACCTTGGATTGACCGCCCACCCGAAAGTGAAAGAAGCCGCGACTAAAGCGATCGAGAAATACGGCACGGGCTGTTCGGGTTCGCGGTATCTGACGGGCACACTCGATCTCCACAACGAGCTGGAAGAACGGCTTGCAAAATTCATGGGCACGGAGGCGTGCCTCCTCTTCAGTACGGGTTATCAGACTGCACAGGGAATCATTCCGACGCTCGTGCAGCGCGGGGAATACGTCGTCATCGACAAGGACGACCACGCGTGCATCGTCGCCGGCACGATGATGGCGAAGGGAATGTTCGCGGATGTCGCGCGGTACAAACATAACGACATGGCAGATCTTGAACGTGTGATTTCCCGCCTTCCTCCACAAGCCGCAAAATTGATCGTTACAGATGGAGTCTTCAGTACAACAGGTGAGATTGTCGATCTTCCCGACCTCGTAAGGATTGCGGAGAAACACAATGCGAAGATTCTCGTTGATGACGCCCATGCGATCGGCGTGATCGGAAAAGGCGGCAGGGGAACGGCGAGCCATTTCGGCCTCGGAGAAACTGTCGACATGGTAATGGGCACCTTCAGCAAGACATTCGCATCACTGGGTGGATTTGTGGTAGGCGGAGAACGTACGCTCAATTATCTCAAGCACCATTCGCCGGCACTCATCTTCAGCGCGAGCCCGACACCGGCTTCGGTTGCCGCAGCTCTAGCCGCCCTCGACATCCTCGAGAAAGAGCCGGAGCGGATCGACAAGCTGCTCCGCAATGCAAACAAGATGCGGTCGAGTTTCAAGAAACTCGGGTTCAAGATCATCGACGGCCAATCCGCCGTTGTTCCGGTCATCGTGGGAGACGACATGATCGCGTTCAAGTTCTGGCGCGACTTATTCGACGCGGGGGTCTTCGTCAACGCTTTCATCAGTCCGGGAGTCCCTCCGGGCATGCAAATGATGCGCACGAGCTACATGGCGACCCATGAGGATAAGCATCTCGACCGGATTCTCGAGGTATTCGAGAAGACGGGAAAGAAGCTTTCCATCATCTCTTGATCGGGTCGTCACACTCCACGAATCTCCGGGTGTGCAGCATCAGATCTCTCGCCTCCGGGCGGCTCTCCCATCAACCATTCCAGACGCCATTCGACAGATGAATTCCATCGTCATCCGGAGGGTATCCTCCGGCAGTGATCGGCGGCGGTTCATAAAATTCCCATGGCAAATCTATAAAGGCAACCCCGCCTGGGTCCCGCCCCTCTTGATGGATCGAAGAAAGCTGATGGACAAGAAAAAGAATCCATTCTATACGCATGCTGACGCCGAATTCTTCCTGGCTTATCGAAACAAAGAGATCGTCGGCCGGATCAGCGCCATCGTCAATCACAATCACAATAGAGAGCATCACGAGAACATCGGATTCTTCGGCTTTTTTGAAAGCGTAAACGATCAGGAGGTGGCAGACAAGCTCCTCGAGACTGCGAAAAATTGGCTTAAGGAACGGGGCGTTACGGCGATGAGGGGACCTGCCAGCCCCTCGGTGAACGACGAGTACGGCCTCCTGGTCGAAGGGTTCGATCTCCCGCCGGCGGTGCTGATGCCGTACAATCCGCCCTATTACCAGGCGCTGATCGAACGCGCAGGGCTCACAAAGGTGAAAGTTCTTCATGCCTATCACGTCCATAAGGGCAAGGTATATTCCGATAAGCTCGTGCGAGTGTCGGAGATGGTCAGGCGGCGCGAGGGTCTCTCGTTCCGGAGCTTCGATATGAAGAATTTCAAGCGTGAAGTGGCATTGATCAGAGATCTTTATAATAGAGCGTGGCAGTATAATTGGGGGGCTGTTCCGATGACCGATGCCGAGTTCGACGCCCTCGCAAAAGACCTCAAACCAGTTGTGGTTCCGGAGCTGGTTATCATTGCAGAGTACAAGGGCAAACCAATCGGATTTTCACTCTCTCTCCCGGATTTGAACATCGCTTTGAAACACAATCGCAACGGTTATCTTCTTCCGGGTTTGTTCTGTCTGATGCGATACAAGAAATCGATCGGCTCGACGCGGATCATCGTGCTTGGCGTCGTTCGCGAGCATCAGATGACAGGGGCCGCAAGTGTGTTGCTCTATGAAACAGCAAAACGCAGCGTCGAAAACGGCTATGATGAAGGCGAGGCAGGTTGGATATTGGAGGATAACACAATGATGAACCGCGCCGCCGAGCTCCTCAAAGCCGAGCGGATCAAGACCTACCGCATCTATGAAACCTCAATAGCATAGGAAGGGCGAACCCGATGCCGATCAAACCCGTCTCAAAAATTTGGATGAACGGAAAGCTTGTCGATTGGGCGGACGCGAAGATTCATGTCCTCTCCCACGTCGTTCATTATGGATCAAGCTGGTTTGAAGGCATCCGCTGCTATGAGACCAAGAAAGGGCCCGCAATTTTCAGGTTGGATAAGCATCTGGAACGGCTCTACGATTCCGTGAAGATCTATCATGCGGCCATCCCCTACACACGGGCAGAGCTCGAGGCCGCGATTCTGCAAACAATCCGCGTTAACAAGATGAAGTCCTGCTACATCCGCCCGATTGTCTACCGCGGGTACGGAGATGTCGGCGTTAATCCGTTGAACAATCCGGTCGATGTCGCCGTGGCCGTGTGGGAATGGGGAATCTACCTTGGCGCCGATGCTCTCACGAAGGGGATTGACGTCTGCGTTTCATCCTGGACGCGCCCCGCGCCGAATACCCTCCCGACGATCGCAAAGGCGGGAGGGAATTACCTGAATGCACAGCTCATCAAGATCGAAGCCCTCAACGCAGGGTTCACCGAAGGGGTCGCTCTAGACGTTTCGGGTCACGTCAGCGAAGGAAGCGGTGAGAACATTTTCATGGTCAAGAACGGCGAGGTTTATACCCCGCCCTTTACCTCAAGCATCCTCCCGGGCGTTACCAGATCCACGATCATCACGCTGCTGCGGGAAGCCAAGTATCATGTGACGGAGGCTCCGGTTTCGAGGGAGATGCTAACGATTGCCGACGAGCTGTTCTTCACCGGAACGGCCGCTGAAGTTACGCCGATCCGCAGCGTCGATCGCCTTCCGGTCGGGGACGGGAAGCCCGGCCCGATTACCAAGGAAGTTCAATCAGCATTTTTCGATATCGTTCGAAATGGCAAGAACAAGCACGATTGGCTGAAATTCGTTTTTAACGATTGAGGAGGATCAAGACGTGAAACTCAAGCCATCCAAGAAGTCCAAGCAATCGAACGAAAAGAAAAGCCCATCGTCCGCAGGAACAATATCTTTCAAGCGGATTCTCGTCCCGATCGATTTTTCCGACCACTCAAAGAAGGCGCTGCAGTATGCAGTGACGCTTGCGGAAGAATTCCACTCGGAGCTCATTCTTACCTACGTGGTTGAGCCAATCATTTATCCCGCGGACCTCGGTTTCGGCCAGGTCGCAATGCCAAATATGGAGCCCGAATTGATGCAGCGTGGTACCGCGGGACTAAAGCAACTTCAGAAGGAGTACGTGGTGGGGAAGATTTCCTCACGCATCGTGGTTCGCACGGGAAGGCCATACTACGAAATCATCACCACGGCGAAGGAGGAACACGTCGACTTGGTCGTCATCGCCACGCACGGACATACGGGCGTCGAACATCTTATTTTTGGCAGCACGGCCGAAAAGGTCGTGAAGAAAGCGCCGTGTGCGGTGTTGATAGTCAAACCGGCGTAACTCTTTCTTTCTTGCGTTAATCTGCCTATATTAGCCTAACATCATGGGAGGATCAACTACAATGGGCACATTTACGGTTCGCATCGAGGTCGCAGCGCTTTCAGGCGACCGATTCATCACTACTGACGCATTGGTCGATACGGGGGCGACGTATACTCTTCTACCCCGTAAGATACTCCGAGATCTTGGGGTTCATCCCATCGACCGGATACCATTCCAACTCGCAGACGAGAGACAAACCGAATATGATATCGGGGAGGTGCGCATCCGACTCGACGGGCATCAACGGGTAGCGGTGGTAGTTTTTGGGGATGACGATACGGCGCCTCTTATTGGCGCAACCACGCTGGAATTATTCAGCCTCGCCGTCGATCCGATCAAGCGCAGGTTGGTTCCTGCGCCTGCGCTATTGAAATGAGCGCCTAAGCAATCCCCCAAGGTTCGTAATAGCCTGTCCACCTTAAAGGTGTTCATGGCATTCCCACTCCAAAGAGCGCTGTTTCTATGCGGGCCACGCATAGCGGCATTAAACCCGATCGACTTTGATCGTGTTGGTAGGATGGCCTTCGAATAGCGGAATACCCGCCAGCAAAACAATCACCTCGCCCTTTTCGACGTACCCTTCATCCAGCAATTGCTTCTGGATCTTCTTAAAGGTTGCGTCGGTATCCTTCTTCAGATTTTCCACAATCAAACCCCGGATCCCCCAAATGAGATTGAGTCGCCGCATGATCTTCTCGCGGTCGGTCACGGCGATGATGCGAGCAGGAGGCCTAAACTTCGCCACGTGTGCTGCAGTCGATCCGGAATGAGTGAGCGCAACAATAGTCGACGCCTTGAGCTGATCGGCCAGAATGCAGGCGGATCTGCTGAGCGGGTCATACTCGTGCGATGACGGAATCCAGTCCGGGTCGAACGGGTTCTGTAACGCTGATTGCTCCTCCGTCTTCGTGATGATCCGGTTCATGACCTCAATCGCCTGAACCGGGTACTTCCCGACAGAAGTTTCCCCGCTCAACATCACCGCGTCCGCGCCGTCGAGGACGGCGTTGGCTACGTCGCTCGCTTCGGCCCGCGTCGGCCTCGGATTCTCGATCATCGACTCGAGCATTTGCGTCGCAATGATCACCGGTTTGCCGAGTTCGTTGCATTTCCGGACTATCATCTTCTGCAAGAGAGGCACATCTTCCGTTGGAAGCTCAACGCCCAGATCACCCCGGGCAACCATGACGGCGTCGGTTTCTTTCAGAATTTCGTCGATGTTCTTAATCGCCTCATCCTTTTCAATCTTCGCGATAATGGGAATCTTCCTCCCTTTGGGACCCTTCTCTATTATAAGGTCCCTCAGGGACGCTACATCGTGCGCTCGCCGGACGAATGAGAGAGCGACATAATCTACGTCGTGCTTGAACGCGAAGAGCAGATCGTTCTTATCCTTTTCCGTCAATGACGGTGCAGAAACCTTGATGCCGGGGAGATTGATCCCTTTGTGAGCCGTCAGCACCCCTCCGCTGACGACACGAAGCCGCACATCCTGGCGGTCGACGCCGATGACCTTGAGCTCGATCTTTCCGTCGTCCAGAAGAATCCGGTTTCCAACTTTTACATCTTTGGGAAGGTGTTGATAGGTCGTGGATAGAGTCTGTGCATCGCCGACAACGGGACGCGTTGTGATGGTGACCTTCGCACCCTCCTTCAGCTCGACACTGGCGGTCTTCAGATCCCCGATCCGGATCTTGGGACCCTGCAGATCCATTATGATACTGATGGGCTCCCCTTTGTCTTTCGCGGCCTGATGGATGATCTTGAGAGTCCGGAGATGCTGCGAATGGTTTCCATGAGAAAAGTTAATTCGCGCGACATCCATGCCCGCCCTTATCATTCCATCGATCTTCTCCCGCGTATCGCAGGCCGGGCCGATGGTGCAGACGATCTTTGTTCTACGTAATGTTCTCCGGGTGGTCGCAATTTCAGTTATGCGCTGAGAGCCGGTTGGAGCGGCATAGTTTCAAGATATTCGGCAGGATATCACCTGAACGCCCAAGAAGAACCTCGTCGGCCCATGGACTAAGCTCTGTCCGTTCAATGTTGATCTCGATGATGTATGCTCCGGCCTTCTTTGCAGTGAGTGGAAGCGAGGCTGCAGGGTAGACAACGGCGGAGGTACCGATTGAGAAAAAGACTTCAGCCCGCTCGGCAGCCGAGACGCTCTTTTCCCACTGTTCGACAGGTAGTTGTTCCCCAAACCAGACGACATCGGGGCGGACGAGGTCTCCGCACGATGTGCATCGGGGAACTTTGTCCATGCTCATGATCTCTGCATCGGTGAAATTCTTTCCGCAGCCGATGCAGTAGTTTCTTTCGACATTTCCGTGAAGCTCATAGATATTCTTGCTTCCGGCTCGCCGGTGAAGGTTGTCGATGTTTTGCGTGATAATAGCGAACTGAGGGAAGCGCCGCTCCATTTCCGCAAGGGCGGTGTGGCCGGCGTTCGGTTGAATTGAAGCGACGATCTGCTTCCGGTGTTTATACCACTCCCACACAAGCTCGGGGTTTCGGATAAAGGCGTCAAAATTGGCAAGTTCTTCGGGCCTAAACTTTTTCCAAATTCCGTCAGTACCCCGGAATGTCGGGACCCCGCTTTCTGCAGAAATCCCGGCACCAGTGAAGACTGTAACCGATTCCGCACGCTGAAGCTTCGATATCAATTGAGATGAAAACACGCGAATACAAATCTAATTAGAGTATTCGTAAATGATTCATAACGATGGTGACAGCCCCCCAATTCAGTGAGCGTGCTATTGCACTCCTCTGGCCCATGCCGAAAAAATCCGCCAAGCGGCGACAAGAGAAAAATATCGACGGGTATAAGCCAGGGGCTTCGCACTACTGCGGGTTTAGTACCAGATGATCCCACGATGATTTCTTAATTTCGTTCCAGTCGATCGTTACCTTGTGATATCCTCCGGTAAGCCAGAGAGGGGTTTGATCATTATAGTGCTTGAAGAGCGGCTGACCCGATTCTCCTGATGTGATCACCATGTCGGCCGTTAAGGGTTCCGCCATGTCGATCACCTGTCGCATGGTAGGCCCGACAGAAACAGCATAAGGTGCGGTTAACCGGTATTCGGCGCTCATGATCGTCGTCTCTCCTCCGCTGATGGCGAACGGGCCGATGTTAAAGACTTTGTCGAGAGGCTTCACGCTTCCGAAGGGATGTGCGAAAGTAACTGTATGGAGCGCGCCCCATCGCCAGGTCTTCATTTCGTCACCGAGGGTTTGCTTCAACTCGTGTAAACCTTCCACCAGGCTTTTTCGCACAATTTCATTCTTCGTTTCGCGCTGAGGCGTCCGGACATCGTCGAACCACGATGAGCTGTCCTGAGCGAGCAATTGACCCGTCACACGATACGGAATTGCACCGAAATACACAAAGTCCCGGAAGAGGTCGGGCCCCATTTCATCTTCGTATGTATTGTGGAGAAGACGGACGAAGAACGAGTTGAAGATCGTGGCGGCAACGTCGGATTGAGCAAACCTGAAATCCCAGTTCCTTAAATAACTCAGCGCATTCGTAACATCCGGGTCATCAACCTGAACACCATCGTACGCCCGAAGCACGCGCTGCGCGACATCGCGGGCGTAGAGGGAAACGTCATCGTGCTGGAATTCCTTAAAATCCTCCGGCGTGAACTTTTCCGCCGAGTGCAGAAGTTGGAGAATCCGCTGAATCCGCGATGGGGGTTCCCAGAGTGTGGAGATGTAGTAAGAGAACGACTTGTCGGTAATCTTCTGATTCGCGCAGGCGATCAGCCCTTCGGGCGGATTGAAGAGCTTGGGAAGCTCGTTGAACGGCACGAACCCTTTCCATTCCGCATCTCCGGTCCAGCCCGGAAGCGGCAGCATAGCGCTCTGTTTGCCGCGGATGGGAATATGCCCCGTTGTCCAGTAAGCGATATTTCCCTGAACATCGCCGTAAACGACACATTGACCCGGCACCGCAATCTCTTTCAAACCTCGCTCAAACTCGACCGGCGTCGACGCACGATTCAGAAGATAGAAGCCGTACAGTTCGTCGCTGACATCCAACCCTGTCCATCTCATTGCAATCGGGGTGCGCTGCCGGAGTGAGTCACGATCGTGATGGTTGTGCATCGGATGGACATCGTTTATGATGGGGCCGTGCCGGGTCGAACGGACTTTGATGATCACACTGTCCGAGGCGCCGATGAAAATCTTTTCATCCCGCTCTTCGAAAGGAATAGTCGATTTTTGGAAGATGTAACCCCCTTTTCCCTTCGACGTGTCGGGCCGTTCGATATAGAAATCGGCATCGTCGATCATGGCGTTGGTCAGGCCCCAGGCAACATGTTCGTTGTGACCGATGATGACAAGCGGGGCACCCGGCAGAGAGACGCCCGCTACATTCCAACCGGGCGCGGATAGATGAAGCTCGTACCAGCGCGAAGGCGCCGGCATCGCAAGGTGAGGATCACTCGCAAGAAGTGGTTTTCCGCTCATGGATCTCGAGGCGCCCACCACCCACGCGTTGCTCCCCGATTCAAGAGGGCCTAATCCGAAAAAGTCACGGTACGACCTGCCGATCTCGAGAATTTGATGAACCCCCGGCAACCTCTCTTGCATCGCGCCGGAAAGCTGTACAGATCCCTCTTTTATCGATCCGAAGACCTCGGCCAACGCCTTTTTCAACATCCCGGATCGGACAATCGCCGGGATGCTGTCGGGATAAGTGGGAATAATCTGATCCAGTTTCTGAAGGGGTACTTTCGAAGCGATCTCGCCGTAGGTCAGGTCGGTCCACCAGGCAAGATTGAGCTCCCACGCGATCAGCCGTCCAACGAGGATGCTGTGACGGACCTCCCAGCGCTCCGGCCGATAACGAAGCATGTCGAATTCGATGGGATACTTTCCCGCATGGGTGTCAATAAAACCATTCACTCCCTCGGTGTACGCATCCAGCATAGCTCGGGATTCCGGGTGGAGGTGCTCCTGGATGTTCTCTGCAACTCCCCGCAGGTCGAGCGTTCTGAAGAGTGCATCAAATTCCACCGTCGCCGATCCGAGAACCTCGGACAGCCGCCCCTCCCCCGCACGTCTTGCAATATCCATCTGCCACAGGCGATCCTGTGCGTGCACATATCCCACTGCAAACATGAGATCGTGCTCATCCTGCGCTTGTACGTGCGGGACTCCATAGTCATCGCGGTACACATCCACCGCTGCATGAAGACCGGGCACGTTGATGCGGCCGCGGGTTTCAGGAAACGATTTCGTCACAATGTTTCGCAGGAGGAAAAAGCCGGCGATGAGTACAAGAAGGAGGGTGAAAAACATCCCGATGCAGATCTTAGCGAATTGGCTCACGGAGAGTTTCGCGGGCCAATGATCAAGGGGGAAATCTCTAAGGGCGTGTACGAGACGTCAAATTGGTGGGCGGGTGGAAGCACTGGCGGGAAGCAAGATCGGAGAACCGCGTAAAACGGTTTGAGCGGTTCCATCAATTACGTTCCACATTGTGACCACTTTGTTCAAAGCACTCGGATTTAGGACGCATCGCGCTGGCACACCCGAAGATACAAAAACAAATCCCGCCTCCATCCCAAGAATTCGGGATCGAAGCGGGATAATATACGCCTTTGGTGAGTCTATTGCAACGTCTCAGAACCGGTAGGAAATGGTTCCGATCAGATTATTGGTTGTAATATCCTCGTTGGTTCTGGAGGTGGCGTCGTAATTCAACACGTAGTTCTGCCAGTAGCCGTGCACGAACGCGAGATCGATGACCATCGCATCGGCGACAACAAACCCGGCTCCCGCGGTGATGTATTTTCTATCGTATGCCGCCGGATCGCCCTGATACGGAGACCGGAGATAGGCAAATCCTCCCCGGAGCTGAAGCAAGTTGCTTATCGCCTCGTATTCGGCGCCGATGTGCACATCTGCTGTGGGCTGGAACTGTTCCTTTATCTGAATATTGTACTTCAGCAAATCCGAACTCGCGTTCCGGAATTCCATCTGCGTCCAATCTGTATAATCGAATGAAGCGACAAGCATCACGTTCCGGATTCCGTAGGAAAGCCCGCCGGAGAGGACGAACGGCGTCGTCACATCGTACTCATTCGGTTGGTTGTCGGCAGCAATGTAACTAAATCGGTCGCCGTTATCGAAAGAACTCGTTGCCGATTGCGTATATGTCTCTTTGACGTTTATCCATGAGGGTGTTTTAATAGAAAGGCCGACCCTGCTGTTCTCGCCGAACCTGTAGAGCATCCCAAAACTGGCGGTGAACCCGCTCAGGTCGCTCTCCACCGTCTCGAGCAGCGATAAGGTCTTAAAGTCGAAGGGCGAGGTCTGGTAGAAATTTCCCAGATCGTCCTCGTAATAATTCCGGCGGTAGGAATAGGAACCCGAGACCACATTCAGCGTTGCGCCGAGGTAGAGATCCTTGGCGGCTTCGAACGCGGCAGAGCCGGACCAGTGATTAAGCCCCCCTCCTTCGATTACTTTCCCGCTTTGAGTCAGAGAATCTCTGATCTTGCTCTCCCATAGGTTTGTATCTGACGGGTTCTTGTTCGCAAGATAGAGCTCCCACGCCAGGTTTCCCGAGGGATCTCGATTAGGAATTGCCCCACCATCAGGTGCCCATGATTGGATGATGCTGCTTCTGGGATTGAACCCCGCGAACGATAATCCGGTCGTAAAGTCTGATTGCCTGCCGTAGCCGAGAGCGATGACAAAACTGCCGCGCGCCGTGGGAACGGAATACACGAGACCGAGGCTGTTGAGGCTGGTGCCGGTATTCGTGAACGACTGACTATTCCCATAGAGGCTGCTCGTGTTGCCATAGGAGATGTTCGAGAGCCCGACCGAGACTTCGTTCAATCGAAGCTGACCAAGACCCGCAGGATTCGAATACGCCGCAGAGAAATCGTTCGCGACTCCGGTGTATGCCATCCCGAGAGCGATCCCCCTCGCGCCCACACCCACGCCCGGCGTCGATAGACGGAGAACATCTTCCGGGAATTGAGCGTACACCCGGCTCGAGATAACGAGCGTACAGGCAAAAATCAAGACAGCAATGGGCAGATTCTTTTTCATAAAGACATCAATGACAGTTGAGAAGTGATTTACGGCCGGCCGCCGCGAGAGTTACCGCCACGCCCGCCGCCGGAAGGCGAGGAGCTACCGCGCCCACCGCCGGACGAAGGAGAACCCCCTCCACCGCCGGAAGGCCGGGGAGAACTTGATCCGCCGCTGCGGACCGATCCTGAATCCCTGCCGCCGTGACCTTGTCCCTGGTTTGTTCTTGCCGGGGGATTGGAGGGTGTCGATTGAGGCTGCTGACCATTTCCGCCGTATCTTGGTTGCGTATCGCCCCTACCCTGACCGGAGCTGCGCCGCGCGCCCCAACCCCGGACTACCGGGTTCGATGGCCCGTTTGTTGCTTTGCCGGTACCGCGCGGAGGGGTACTCTTTTGTGCTCCGACGGATCGTGGACCGGCCGCGGGTGCCGACGTCGTGTGGCCGCTCGATCCTGTCGCGCTTCCACCAAGACCCGCGCCTGTCGGCAAATTGTATCCGCCGCGAGCTTCACTCGTTCGACCAGTATTGGGAGGCGCCAGGTCCGTATGCGTATCGATCGTCGAACCTCTACCACCTGTCACACCCCGTGTCGATCCGAATGACCTCGATCCGCGGTGGACCGGAACCAGGGAATAGGACTTTCCGTACCCGTACGGGTAATATCCGTACGGATAATAATACGGAGAATAATAACTGTAGATAGGAGGCACGTAGAACCCGGGGCCATATCCATAACTAAATCCGAAACCCCAGAATGGATCACAATATGCCGAAGAGAAGGCGTATGAAGGCCAGTAGCAAGATGGGTAATAATACGAGAAACCGACGTACGGGTGATGCCAATTGCCGGCTCCATAGTAGTCGTCATAATCTTCGCGATTGTTTTGCGAGTAGCTCGAATCCTGGTATTGGCCCTGCCCGGTGTATCCTCCCTCATTCCTTTCATCCTCGCCTCTTGTGGCCATCTGTGTATAGCATCCGGGGAGGAGCATCAGCAGTAGCCCTGTCGCTCCGGAAAGTGCCCAATTTCGTAGTGTTGTTTTCATAATGCGCCTTCTCTTGGTTTGATTACCGCCCTATCAACTGCAATATTAATGCCAGAAATCTGGGGGAATTCTATAATAAATCTACCCAGAACCTACTCTAAAAACAATACTATGAGGGGTGGTCGTTCCACCCGGTCCATCCATGTGTTCCGATTAAGACAGATTGCCTATAATTGTTGAAATTTAAGTACAATTTAGAGCTGTCTGAGGTACTCAAGCCTGACTGTCCGATTCCCTACCGATGCATCCTGCTGATTCTTGAGTACATCCTTGAGATTGAACCCGATCGTGAAACCGCCTCCGATCGAGGTGCGGATTCCGAAATTCAGATATCCGCGGCCTCTCCCCAACGCATCCCGGTTACTGTCATTCATCCCGAGATTGTACTCGGCCAGAACCGAGGCAACAGGACCGATCGTTTTCTCGATCCCGCCGAAGAAGTTTGGATCATCATCCCCATCACCCCGCTCCAGGCTGTAGTTGGCTCCTCCATGAAAGCTGAGAAAACCCCAGGCGCCGTAGTTTTTGCTCACGACTGCAAAGAAGCCCATCGATTTGATCGCGTATCGATCGAGGCGATCGACGTAGAACTCCTTCCCCTGCGAGTCAAACCCCAGGGCGATTGCGGGAACGAAATCTGTTTCATCGAGAAGGCGCACCTTCAGCGCAAATCCGGGCGTCTTATTCCAGACCGGGCTTTCTGTCCCGATCAAGCCCGCTCCACCATAAGAAATGCCGAGGACAAGTCGATTCCACAATCCGAGCGATAGACCTGAAAGCAGTCCGCCGTTTTGGAAAAAATCCAGGTCGAGCGCCAGCGAGCCGTGGGGGATAATACCTGCAGTTGGAACGTCAATCAGGTAGCGGGATTCAAGCTTCGCATCCGCCCCCGACGAACCCTGCCCGCAGGCACTCATCACAAATAAAATCAGGAAGAGTGAGCAGGCGGCAATTCTCAATCCGCTAACCCTATTCTCGGTTTTTTTGTTCACGTTCTTCGGACAAATATAACGATTTGAGATCAGCCAACCAAAACAGTGTAGTAACGATAACGGTTCAGGGTGGCTGCGACATCTCGCCCGTTGCATTTCTCCCCAAAACACTCTACATTATTAATGTGAGCAGAGAACCAAAACGAAGAGCGAGTGTGTTCTAGAAGTGACGCATTCCATCTTCCCCCTAACCTCAGTAGATGAGTAGAGCAAATGAATCTTCCTAAAACGATCGGCGAGCTAAGAAAGTCTGGCTACCGCGTCCAATCCGTCAAAGATGAAATCCGAAACAACCTGATCGAGAAGCTCCGCCGGAATGAACCGCTTTTTCCGGCGATCATCGGCTTCGAGAAGACCGTCATACCCGCCATCGTCAATGCGATTCTCGCGAAACACGATGTCATGCTCCTGGGGCTTCGGGGTCAGGCAAAGTCGCGCATCGTTCGTCAGCTTCCCAGTCTGCTCGACGAATACATCCCGATCATCGAAGGATGCGAGATCAACGACAATCCCTATCAACCGGTCTGCAAACGCTGCGTCGATCTCGTGGCGCAGTGCGGCGAGGCCGTCAAGATCGAGTGGCTGGATCGGGAATCCCGGCTGGGCGAAAAGCTCGCGACACCCGATGTTACCATCGCCGATCTGATCGGCGATATCGATCCTATCAAGGCGGCCGCCCAGCGTCTGCACTATTCGCATGAAGGCGCTATCCATTTCGGAATCATTCCGCGCACCAATCGCGGGATCTTCGCTATCAACGAGCTTCCCGATTTGCAGCCCCGCATCCAGGTCGGGCTGTTCAACATCATGGAGGAAAAGGACATTCAGATTCGGGGATTCAACGTTCGAATCCCGCTCGACATCTTCATCGTGTTTACCGCCAATCCCGAAGACTATACAAACCGGGGCAACATCATTACGCCCTTGAAGGATCGCATCGACTCGCAGATCCTCACACACTACCCCCGGACGATCGATGACGCGATTAAGATCACCGAACAGGAAGCCTGGCTCACCCGCGACGGCCGGCAGATCGCGATCCCGCACTATTTCAAGGAGATCGTTGAGCAGATCGCCTTCGAAGCACGGAAGAGCGAATTTGTGGACCAGAAATCCGGTGTCAGCGCGCGTCTCACGATCGCGGCGATGGAGAATCTGATCAGCAACGCCGAGCGCCGCACCATCCTCACCGGCGACGATTTCGTCGTCCCGAGAATCTGCGATCTTCCACACGTTCTTCCCGGCATGACGGGGAAGATCGAGCTTGTCTTCGAAGGGGAGCAGGAAGGCCCTGTGAAGGTCGGGAGAGCGCTGGTGGGCAAAGCGGTCCGCGATACCTTCAAGAAATATTTTCCCGACCCGCTCCAGAGGAAACTGCAGCGGCCGGGCGTTTCGGAGTCACGCCACGGTTCGGAAGACGCCGAGTATGGAAAGATCATCGCGTGGTTTGAGGCGGGAAACAAGATAGAAATCACCGACGACGTAAACGTTTCGGAATACTTCGCCGAACTGGACAAGGTCAAGGGGCTTCGGGAGCTCACAAAGAAACACATGAATATCCCCGACCGGAATGTGTACGAGCTGGCCTCCGCGATGGAGTTCGTGCTCGACGGATTGCACCAGTTTTCGAAAATAGCAAAAGACGAGATCGATCACACGATCGAATACAAGGATCTGGTCGGGAGCATTTTTACCGGCCGCGGCAAGCCTGAAGAGGACGACTGATCCGATGCGCTTTCGTTACAGCAAGTGGACCCCCCAATCAATGACCGACGAGCAGCGGCTGCAGAGCCTTGCCTCGCTCTTCAGCTACCTGCTTATTCAGACCAGCGGCGATGTCGAGGAGGCGATCGAATGGCTCCGCCAGCTTGCTCAGGAATACGGTATCCTCGATGAGAATCTCACGATCGAAGGCCTCATCGAAAAACTCAAGGAGATGGGAATCATCGAGGAGGCCAAGGAGTTCCTCAAACTGACGACGAAGGGAGTCCAGCGCATCCGGCAGGATGCCCTCCGGGAAATTTTCACATCGCTTCGCAAGGGCGGGATCGGGTATCATGAGACTCCTCAGACCGGAACCGGGATCGACCGGCTGAGCGAGACAAAGAAGTGGACGATCGGCGACGCTCCGACGAACATTGATCTCACCTCTACGCTCACCAACGCTTTCAAGCGGGGAGGAATTGAGGAATTTACTCTGGAGGAAGACGACCTGGAAGTTTACGAGACGGAGCACATGACGTCGTGCGCGACCGTCTTAATGCTCGATATTAGCCACAGCATGATTCTCTACGGCGAAGACCGCATAACGCCTGCGAAACAGGTGGCGCTCGCACTCTCGGAGCTGATCATGCAAAAATATCCCAGAGATTATCTGGCGCTGGTTGTTTTCGGGGATGAGGCGAAACTCATGAGCCTCAGCGAATTACCGTTCCTGAACGTAGGGCCGTATCATACGAATACGCGCGCGGGGCTGCAGTTGGCGAGAGATTTACTCCGCCGCAGAAAAACTGTCAACAAGCAGATCTTCATGGTCACCGACGGCAAACCCTCCGCGATCTTTGACGACAGCCACCGGCTTTACAAGAATTCTTTCGGATTGGATCCGAGGATAGTGAACAAGACCCTTGACGAGGCTGTTGCTTGCAGAAGAGAAAAGATTACGATCAGCACGTTCATGGTTGCAAGAGATCCCTACTTGATAAACTTTGTAGAAGAACTCACAAAGGCCAACCACGGCCGGGCGTACTACTCGCAGCTCCAGAATCTGGGGGAGTTCATCTTCGTCGACTACATCCGCAACAGAAGAAAAAAGTTCGGCGCGTCGTAGCGTCGGAAATTCAATGCGCAGCGCCTCGCAGTCAGATCGCTGCGAAGCTCTTTCTACTTGATCGCCTCTTTCAAAACTCTTCCCTCCCTTAAGGGAGGAAACTCAATCTGCAGCACCTCTGAGAGCGTCGGCGCGAGATCGACCGGGCTCACTTCTTCCGGGTAGTTCCCGGGCTTTATATTCTTCCCGAAAAGGATTAACGGTACGTGCGTATCGTAGTCATATGGTTGTCCATGGCTTGTCCCCACACTATCGCTGCCGTTAATGAAGAACGGTCTCAGGATAAACATCACATCCCCGCTTCGGCTGGGGTAATAGGTCCTCCGGACCATCATTCCTAATTGATCGAGAACAGCGCTGTGCTCGATCTCATCGCGGGTGTAAGCAGCGGCAAACTGCGGAAGCGACGATAATGAATCCTTTAGAGCTTTCATTGCCTCCTCGGCCGGGATGTTTTTCTGTTTCAACAAGTCCCGGTTGAGATAAATATCTTCATCGATCACCTGCTCGATCCACTTGGTACCCGTCTCGTTGACTGCGAACCGTCCCCCGAGGATCCTCGCGGTGAGCCGTGTAATCTCTCCCAGCCCGACTCTTCCCGCCGGGTAGCGCGGGTTCTTTTTCCTGATATACTCCGGAATGGGTGCGATACCATGATCGCTCGTCAACGCGATGACGCAGTTGCTCAGACCCACGCGATCGTCAAGAAATGAAAGAAAACCCGAAAGCATTGAGTCAGTCCGTATGGCATTGTCGAACACTTCGTGGCTCGCAGGACCGAATACATGCCCGATCAGGTCCGTTGCAGCGACTCCGATGCAGAGCATGTCTGTCACCCCGCGGGTCCCGAGCGATTCCGTGGCGAATACCCTCCGCGCGCCATCCAGAAGAATCTCCGTGGAGAACGGACTGTACGCAAGCAACTCATAGTATTTCGAATCCGGGTGACCGGCGGACCCGCCGCGTATCGTATGCGGAAAAGAGTTTCCGATGCCTGGCACACCGCCCTCATAGGGAGCATCGTCCCGGTCGCAGATTTCGCCAGCCTGCGCTGGCTCCACCTCGGTCCACTCCCGGCCGAGGTAGCGCTGGAAAATGCCGGAGTGATTGAAATTCTCGACCCACCCGGGGAGCGTAGAATAGTAATAGCTCGATGTTACCACGACAGAATCGTCAAACCAAAATGCCTTTCCGAACTTGCCACCCATGAGGACTGCACTCCGGTCTTTCTCTCCGATGGAGATGACCTTCGACCGGAAATTCGTGTGCAGCATCAGCATATCTCCGACGGTATTCGTGAGAAGGTTCCTCGGAGACCGTCCAATGCCGTGCGCACCGAGGAGCTGGACCGTTTCATCGTCAACGCTGTTCACCGATTTCTTTCTCACGCGGTCATACCACCGGTTGGAGGTGATTCCATTGAGGTGGCTGTACGTTCCTGAGATCAGAGCGGCGTGGCCCGGAGAGGTCTTGGTGTAGGCATGTTCGTAGCGCGCATTCGTAAAGTTTGCACCGTGGCTCATGAGATAGTTAAAACCACGATCAGAGAAGTAGGGCTGGAACCGTGTGAGGTACTCGTATGGAAACTGATCAAGCGAAATGATAACCACAAGCTTCGTTGAGAGCTGCAGTTGCGGTTGTGGCTGTGCCTTCGGTTGCGACTGCGGTTGGGACTGCGAGTGTGCCTTTATCTGGGGCTGTGTGTGTAGTTCTGACTCTGAATCGGGCTGTGACTGGATCTTGGTCGGTGGCTGTGATTGCGCGTTTAGTTCCGTCTGTGATTGCCGCCCTGATTCTGAGCGGGGCAGCACGGCAACCGAATTCAGCACAAACAAGTTCTGGAAAATAATTGCGGCGAAGAGTCGTCTCATCGGGGTGAGTTTTCGGAAAAACTGTTTGCCAAGATACAACTTTTCAACCCCAATGCAAAGCAGGAGATCAATTGATGTCGATCACGCGCGAAAATATTTTTCTCGCTCGGATAAGAAAATGCTTGACAATCGGATTGGAGTTTCATATATAGACCGCAGTCAGCGCTTTCCGATATGCAGCCCCTCCTGTCTTTATTCTCATCGCTCAGCGAGACACTCCCGCGCTTCAGGCGACGATTCAACAGGATGTCTCCGCCCCCGGTTTGCCACGAAAGTGTCCGAACGACCTCGGTTCGATCGGAAACCCTCTTGTGCGGCCGGATGCCTAAACGCAACGTTTGCCCCGGAATAATGACTGATCGCCGTTTCGATCAGTCCGGAATCAATCACACTTGGGGCTACGCCATGAAGTATGTTCAAATGCTCTTTTTGACACTGCTTCACATCATGTTGCTGATTTTTTCCTTCGGCTGCTCGAAGGATTATACTCCCACCAGTTACAGGTTTCCGTTCCCGGCCGCCGCCGACACGATTGGCGGGATCAGGAATCCCTTCTGGACAAATGACGGTTCGAACATTATTGGAATTGGCCACGTATTTGGACGGGAGGGGGATGACTTCTACGAGATCCCTCCTGCCGGGGGACAGCCAAGGAGAATTTACAGGGATTCCCTCGAAAAGGACATGCCCATCCTCTCGCCCGATGGCCGCAGCATCGCATATCTGGCAGCGCAGATGGGACGGATCTATTCGCGTGCGCATGTGTGGATCGTGACCCTTACCGGCACGGCGGCGCGTGACTTAACACCATCCGGCGGGAACTGGGAGAACCTGCGTTGGTCCCCCGACAGCCGCTATGTCGTTTTCGACGGCGGTGTCGAAGACTCCGGCGCAGTAAACTACCAGATCGCGAAGGCGACCGTTCAGAGCGCCGACCTGAAGATGATGACCCGATCGAGTCGTTTTGGGAACCGCGATCCTGTCTACGTTGCAAACGGCAATCGGATCGCGTTTTCATCAAACCGGATTCAGACCGATTACGGCGGAAAGGTATGGCTCATGGACGATGACGGCTCGAATCCGGTTCCCATCGATACAACGCGCACCGCGAGTGTCTATCCGCGCCCATCGCCAGCCCGCAGCGATCTGGTATTCAGTTGGGGGCTCGGAGGAGAGGCGGACGCAGGCACCTACATAATCAATCTTGACAGCGTTATTCTGCCCGCGCAGCCCGGGTCCTTCCAGCCTGTGTACCCCCATGCTGAACTAAATATCATGGCATGGTCTCCGGACGGGAATTGGATTCTTCTACCCATCGAAACATCCTCCGATTCAAAAGACCTTTTTCTCATGAACCGCACCGGAGGGATGATGCGGAGGCTGACGACCGGATACTATGTCTATCTGTTCAGCTACCCCTGGTCGCCTGATTCCCGGTATCTCGTATTCACAGCCAGCGACGATCACAACACAACGATTCATTCATTCACTTATGATCTGAACACAAGCAAACTCACCAAGCTCATACTAACCCACAAGTAGCGTTCACGAATCTCAATAGGAGGAGGCCATGAAGCACACACTTTGTGTGATCATGTTATTGAGTGCGTGGGCGGCAACCATCTGCCGCTCGCAGGTTTTCAATTCCACACCGGTTTCATTCACACCGCCGAATCTCATCACGTTCAAGATGAATTTGCCGATCACTCATCTCGATATCAATAATTATACGTCTTCGACGAGGGGCATTTATGTCGGCCGGCCGGCTACGTTCAAGTTCTATAATAGGAATGCCCCCTGGACTGCTCCAAATCTGTTCATGCGGATCCGTTGGGACAACGATCTGGATGCATCAAATGGTGTCGCTTGGAGCGACTGGTTCCAGGACCAGAATGAAAACGCCTACGCGACAGTGACGAAAACATTCTGGACGGCCGGAAGGTACACAATCACGTTCGAAATCGAGTTCTATACCAGCGATGGCGCCCAGGCGTACAGCCGCCAGAAACAATATGACATCACTGTTGTACCCGTCCCCACCGCTGTGTATCAGGATTCACATAACAATCAACTTTTTTACTGGGTCGGCAGCGACGGAGTCTTCGACAAGCCTGCGCTCGCTGCGGAAGGATATGATCCCGATAACAGCAATACGCCCGCCATCAATTACGGTCTGGGATTCGATGTCATCGAGCTCGCGCGGAGCCAGGGCTATGACGTTTTCATCATCGAGTGGGCGGATGGCGGCGCCAGCGTCACCGTTAACCGCGACGTATTTCTGGGCGCGTGCCAATTTGTCCATCGCCTTCTCGGCAGCAGGGAAGCTGCGGTTCAAGTCATCGCAATCAGCATGGGCGGAGTCGTGGCAAGAGATGCATTGGCCTGGGCCGAGGATGGAACTCCCGGACGGCACGCCGGCCAATATATCGAACATTACGTTAATACGATGATCTCGTTCGATGCCCCCCAACAGGGTGCCCACGTGAATACCGAAATACAGCGGATCATCAAGGACCAGGGCAATCCGCAACAGCAGGTCGCCCTCCGGGCCCAGGCTGCGCAGCAACTTTTGTACGACGATCTCTACGACGCAACCCGCACCGTGCACAGCTCTTTTTTCAGCGAATTGCGCGGACTTCATAATGATGAGCAGCCCTTTGGTTATACGAACGGCTACCCCCGCCGGTGCAAGAATTACACAGTCTCGAACGGCAACCGAAGCAGGGATTATCCGGCTATAACGACGAACGATAATCTGGCTACGATTTATGAGTATGCAAATGTCAATGTTCTTTCCATAGCTACGTTTCCCGCCATCCAACACACCGAGGAGATTAAAGCCCAGGATCGGGATCTCTGGCCCGGTTCGACATTTCCGCATGACATGCGAACGCTCAGTACACAGGGATTCAAAGACTTCCTGAGCGTGGGTCCGGGGGGCTTGTTTCTGATGGCGGGGGGCGGGTGGATCTTCCGTGTGAATTTCAATCCGAGCTATACACCGACTGAAAGCGCACTCGATCTCGACGGCTATACGCGCACGCCGGACGGAAGCCTCCTCGGAGGCACGAGTTGGTTTGATGATACGCTCACGCAGACAAGGTTCCGCCGGCATGAAGAGCTGACCGTCGAAAGCAAGAATAAGGTCATCAACTGGCTGAACCAGAATCTCACTTATCCGTATCTTGGCCGCCCCTCTGCTATTCGCGCCGCGGCCGCCGGTAGCCTGTCCATCCAGATCAACTACCAGGATGAATCCGCCTATGAAAGCGGATTCAAGATCGAACGAAAAATAGACGGCGGTTCATTCACAGAGATTGCCACCCTAGGCGCGAACCAAACCCAATATCTCGATAACGATCCGGCACTTCAGCCCTTCAAGACCTATACGTACCGAATCCGATCGTACAACGGTTCCCGGTATTCGGCCTATTCGGATGAAGCGCCTGTCGCGCTCCAGCCGCACCTTTCTTCTTCCAGTCCATCGGCCACGGCATCGAACGCACAACACAAACTCGTTCAAACAACTTCTCCATCAACAGGCGCAACGGATTTCTACATGGCGTATGAGAGCTCCGGAGGTTCCTACCTATCCCACTCTACCGCGGCAGGTTCCACCTGGGATCGGGAGCAGACCATCGGTGGGATCCCAACCGCGGCGCTTTCGATCAGGCATCCCTCATTGGTTCTCGATTCATTGGGCGCGAGTACGTATGTCGCCTATGAGAAGGTTGATGCTCTCTCCGCAACGCACACAGTATTGCTCGACGGCTACGACAAAATCACGGGAACTTTCTATCCGCTTTTGACCCTCGGAAGTTTCTCCGGAGACACGAGCTACCACGCGACTCCGGTCGCCGCGATTTCAAGAGCCCAGGGCTGGGCCCCGTCATATCTCGTCGCATCCTGGAAGAATGAAAGCACGCTCGCTTTCGGAATCGGAACATACCTCAGCAGCATCAATGGATCGGGCTTCAGGTGGTCGACGTCGGATCTATCCGGAATCTTTCTAACCTCATTCCAGAATGTCGTAAATCCCGCGGCCGCGGTCACGATGCTGGGTCCCACAACGAAGCCCGCGCCCAATTTCTATCTTGCGTGGGAGGAAGGCGGGACAACCGGCGGCATCAGGCTCCTTCATGGATGGTATGCAAGCAGCGTCTGGCCGCCCCGTGTTTCGGACATTAGTTGGGAAGGCGGCCAAATCATACACGTTGCCGATAATTCTGCTGCCGAAACAAACTCCCGGCCGTCCATTGCACTGGACGCCTCAGGCAAGTTATATGTGGCATGGCAATACCGCAATGCGACCGGAACGGGGGTCGCAGTTCAGGGGCGGAGCGCTTACAACTCGGTTGTAGCTGTGCCGTCTGTCTTGTTTTCGCCATGCGGGGGCAGTGCCGCATCATCTCCCTCGCTCTCCGACTACCGGTACACCGACGCGAACCGGGACGACATGCTCATGAGCTGGTCAGCTTCGAATAGTTTGATCTGCGCCAAGTTCACGAACGGCGCGTGGTCCAGCCCATATGTAGCTGCTGCGGGCGGGAGTCAACCGAATCTTCAGTTCACTTTTAACTCGTCGGACCTCAACCGCATGATTGTATTCACGGGTTCGTCAGCTCTGCCCTTTACGATCAATACCATGACAATCCCGGAACCCCAGCCACCGTCGAAGACAATGCTGAGCTCCCCCTCAAACAACTCGATGGGGAATGGCATATCGTTGAGCCTCTATTGGAACTGTACAATCGGCGCATCGAGCTATAACCTTCACGTCAATGACGACTTCTCCTACAGCCGGGACATCAGCACCAGCCAGAATACCGTCGCGATATCGGGGCTGAATTATTCGACAGCCTATCATTGGCGGGTGCAGGCGGTCAACACGACCGGAAGTGGAATATGGTCGGATAGCTGGACATTCAAGACACAGGGCGCACCCGGCAGCGGAGGTTGTCCGTTTGTTTTCGGTTGGAATGGAGAGGAATTCGTTGCGGATAACAACATTCTACCGCAGAGTGAGGCGGGGAAATACAAGAATAACGGTGTGACCAGCCAGGATGTCACGGATTTCTATGAACTTCTTCTTCCGCCAAGACTTGAGAATGGCCGTTACATGCTTTCGATCAGAGAATTCGAACGTGAGTGTTCGCATCTCGATCAGATGCGGCTGATAGCTGTGGACCACAGCGCTTCGACAGGCGTCGCTGTCCTTCCCGACGGGGAAATTATCCAGTACGTTCAGCCCTTCACACTCGTTGAGGATGCTTGCCGCTGTAATGACTATGCGGTGAGACTCTCCGGGATGGAAGGTTCTGCGATTCGGACAAATCCTCACGATACCATTGCCCTCAAGTTTCAACCAGCCTTAAACGAGTATGTAAATCTGAGCGATAGCATGGAAGGAGGCCTCCTACTGGGCGGATGGGTTGTTCGCGGAAAAGACGACATTTTCTCCGGAAAGCTACAGTCAGTGGGGTCAGTCACGGTCAGGTTGAACTCAGTCGGTGGGTCGTCTCAATATAAGCTCCCCGGACAAGCGGCGCCGGTTCGTGCTTCG
>Ga0099793_10000007_pt1 | contig 42174 bp, 41 predicted proteins | sample Rivendell_Oct201_9_FD_77319 | JGI IMG/M metagenome (GOLD analysis project Ga0099793, IMG submission 77319) | Vadose zone soil and rhizosphere microbial communities from the Eel River Critical Zone Observatory, Northern California to study diel... | ecosystem: Environmental > Terrestrial > Soil...
GCAAAGAGGGGTAAGCTGAGCTGGAAGAAACAAGTGTGGAGATGTAAGGAGTGCCTGTCGACAAGGGTTACTAGGAGGAGCGTCAATGATCATCCCGACTGTCCCGAGGGTCACGGAAAGATGGCGCTTCTCTCCAAAGAGTTCTTGGAAAAGGGACGATTGGTCGGACCGCATCTTCCCAAGCCGATTGAGATCCGAGAATCCGTGTTGGGTCAACTAGAACTTGTTGAATTGCTGCCTAAGCTCTGAGGATGCGCCTTGTTCGAGACCCTAGTCCGTGAGAGGACTTTCCTTTTCAACTCGGTCCCACAGACTCTGCAAACCTTCTCGGGGACCCTGTACCTTCGGTGACAAGCTGGACAGACCATTATCCAGTTGAAACGATGCACGATTCCGAAGTTAGCTAACGATCCAAAGCCAAGGTTGAGATGCTCCGAAAGGTTTTGAACTGCATAATCGTCGCTCACGACGACCGGTTCCAAACCTTCATTCTTCAGATCGAGAGCAAGGGCGACAACATCTCGATCAGCTTCTGAGACGAAGCCAGCTTCCCCAGTCTTCGCGGACTGTTGCTCAATCGTTCTCCTAGCCACATCTGAAGGATTTCTGACAACCAATGCACCCTTCTCTCGGCTTAGCCGAAAGCGGAGGTAGGGCATAGTACCTTGGACGAGTTCGTCTTCCACACTCCGGACAGAGTATGCGCCTCCAGACCCCGTGGGGTTGAAGCCCATGATGAAGGCGGAAGTGTCGAGGACAAGAACCCTCAAACTGGTTCCCTGTCATAGGTCAGCCTTTTGAGGCTGCGCTCTAGGAACGTGTCGCCGAAACGGACAAAGACCGCATTGTGCAAGGACCGAGAGAACTCAACTGTCTTTCCCGGGTCGAGTTTCGACTCAAGCCGGCCGTCTACGACCAAGTTCGCCGCAGGACCCGACTCTCCGATCAAAATGTGCAAGCGACCATTGGCGGGAACGACAAGCGACCTAACAGGTTGCAATGGTGCTATGAAAACTAAGTCAAGCGCGTCAAGGGAACTTTCGAGAACGGGGCCTCCTGCCGAAAAGGCATGCGCTGTCGAACCAGTCGGCGTTGCAATTATCACTCCATCCGCTCGAGCCATGATCAGTCTTCTACCATCGAATCTTACAGTGAGGCTGAGCATTTTGCCAACGATTGTCGGGACCATAACAGCCTCGTTCAATCCCTCGCCGATCAGATGATCTGATTCCTTCACGGATACTTTCCATTGCTTCTCCAGTGTGAAGTCTCCGCTCATCCAGCGCGATAGTGCGTTCTCAAAGTCTGCAGGTTGTACCTGGGTTAGATAGCCTCGCCGGCCCATGTTTACGGCCAGTATCGGTGTTTCCGGATTGGCGATCTCATGAGTCGCCTTGAGGACGGTCCCGTCTCCACCCACTGTGACTAGTAGGTCTACATGCAGCTTCTTTAGTGGTGTGCCGTCCGGCATGCCCGAGTTTCTTGCCAGTGTTTCGTCCGGTATGACTGAGAGGCCATGGCGTTGGATTGTACTGCAGATCTTCCCTGCCGCTTTCAAAATCTCGACAGAGTCCCGTTTTGCAAACACTCCTACAACCTTTGTCAGACCGGCCACGCTTCCCTGGACTTGTCTAGGTCGCAATATGCCCGGCTTGAAAAGAATTCCCTAGCCGCTAGTTTCTGTTTGTGCAAGAAGTCTTTTAGGTGGGATTCGGAGGCGGGGGTTAAACCGTACAGGATAGGATGCAAACCAGTGAGCAAGCCCGTCGACGTCGGAAGCCTCAAAGTTGGCGGCTACGTGGTCATTGACGGTGAGCCGTGTAAAATTGTCGAATTCGAAAAATCCAAGCCCGGTAAGCACGGATCCGCTAAGGCGAGGATAGTCGCGATAAGCATTTTCACTGGGCAAAAGAAGAACCTCATCAGCCCCGTAGACGGGAAGACTGAGGTGCCTATGATCGAAAAGAAGTCCGGTCAGATAATCTCGATAGCTGGGAACAGTGTCCAGTTGATGGACCTTGAATCGTACGAAACGTTTGAGACTCCTATGCCTGACGATGAGGAGTTGAAGAGGCTCATGGCACCGAATGCAGAAGTGGAGTATTGGGACCTCTTGGGCAAGAAGATGATCGTGCGTAAGAAGGGTTGAAACAGCCCAATAGTAAGAAGGGCATCGCCCCAATTCCTGTCAAGCAGCTCAAAATCACACCCCGAATAAGCATCTCTCATCTCCTGGGCGGGATGCGTGACACAGGAGTTCTTGGTGCCGGTCGGATGGGGATAGCTGCAGATGTACTACATGAGATGTTTTCCGATCCTAGCTACACCAACTTCCTCACAATCGCAGGCCCAATCGTTCCGGCAGGCTTCCGCTTGGTAATTGGTGACATGATTGATCGAGGATTTCTTGACGCGATCGTGACTACCGGAGCCAACCTCACACATGACGTGGTCGAGGCGATGGGGAATCGTCACTATCAGGGAACCTTCAACGTCGATGATCGACGATTGATAAATCAGGGATACAATAGAATCGCGGATATTTTCGTCAAGGAAGAATCATTCGAACGATTAGACAAGAAGATCAGGAAACTACTCGCAACCATACCTGAGAATGAGAGGAAGAAGGTTGCTTACTCGGTCCTTTTGGAAAAGATTGGATTATTGTTAGAGGACAGGGAGTCCATTCTGTACAAGGCGGCGAAGAACAATGTCAGAGTATTCTCTCCGGGTTTGCTGGACTCGATTCTAGGTTTGAGTCTCTGGAGCTTTGCGAGTACTCAGACTCTCCAGCCGAACCCGTTCGCAGATGTGACAAAGATGGTTGAAATGTCGATGACTTCCAAGAAACTGGGGATCCTGATACTCGGGGGCGGCTTGCCGAAGCACAACGCCCTCTTGTCCAGCGTCTTCCGAGAAGGCATGGATCTGGCAGTGCAGATAACGATGGACAGACCAGAACCTGGAGGCTTGAGCGGAGCACCGCTGGCTGAGTCGATAAGCTGGAGAAAGATCCGAAAGGGAGGAAGATTCGTAGACGTTATCGGAGACGTGACCATCTGTCTCCCAATCCTTTACGCTTCCGTCTTGGAGAAGGTTAAGAGTAGACACAGACCCACTTGCTAGGTAGGATCGGATAGATGGAAGCCGTAGGACGCTCACTATCGGACGCAGTCCGCAAAATGCTCCGGATGCCGAACGTTGACGAGAAGGCGGTGAAGGAACTTGTCAAGGACCTTCAACGAGCTCTCCTGCAGGCGGACGTGAACGTCGAGCTTGTCCTGCAATTATCGAAGGCCGTCGAGGACCGCTCTCTCAAGGAGCAGCTTCCTCCAGGCATTACTAGACGAGATCATGTTGTCAAGGTCCTCTACGAAGAAATGGCCAGATTCCTTGGCCAGGACGCACCTAAGGTCGATGTCCAACCAGGCGCATTCAGGAAGCTGATGCTCGTCGGAATACAAGGCACCGGTAAGACGACTAGTTCAGTCAAGATAGCTCGTTTCTACCAGAAGCGCGGGTTACGAGTCGGTCTCATCTGTGCAGACACCTATCGTCCAGGCGCCTACGACCAGCTAACCCAACTGGCTACTAGGGCCGAGGTCAAAGTCTACGGGGAGCCGGGTCAAAAGAAACCCGACCAGATTGCGAAGCATGGCCTAGAACACTTCAGGAAGGAGAAGATGGATCTTGTGATCGTTGATACCGCGGGCCGACATAAGAATGAGAAGGACCTGATGAACGAGATGAAACAGATTGCGAAGACCGTCCAGCCTGACGAGATCATTCTAGCGATCGATGCAACTATCGGTCAACAAGCAATAGTCCAGGCCCGAGCCTTCCACGAAGCCACTCCGGTCGGCTCGATACTCTTGACCAAGATGGACGGGTCAGCGCGTGGAGGAGGAGCATTATCCGCAGTCGTCGCGACTGGTTCACGTGTCAAGTTCATCGGAACAGGAGAACGTATCGAGGATTTAGAGCCATTCGTTCCGACAGAGTTTGCAGGTCGCCTTCTTGGAATGGGCGATCTTAAGGGATTGCTGGAACGGGTGAACGAGGCTGAGATCAAGGTTCCTGAGGCGAAAGCTAGGAAGTTCATGGAGGGCAGATTCACCTTACGCGACATGTATGACCAATGGGAGAACGTACGGAAACTCGGACCCTTGCGGAAGGTGTTGCAAATGCTTCCGGGCGGCAATCAAATTTCAGAGGATCAGCTAGGGGTGGCAGAGGAGAAGATGGCAGGTTGGAGAGTCATTATGCAGTCGATGACCGAGGAAGAGTTGGAGGAGCCGAGGGTGATTGATGGATCTAGATCTAAGCGGATTGCGCGCGGATCGGGCCGCCCGGAAAGAGAAGTGAAGGAATTGGTAAACCAGTATTTTACGATGAAGAAGATGATGAAGCAGATGAAACGTCGTGGACCGATGATGGGCATGGGACGAGCGGGTCCGGGTGGAATGCCAATCCTCAACAAGAAGCGCTGAAGAAAAGCTTAATGAGGGTTAGTCAGGCGCTCGCTTTTTCCTTTTTCCTTCCTATAGTGGTCTGCTAGTTCATAGGACTCTGCGATCTGTCTTTCCAACTCTTCCATCTTGGGATAGACAGCTCTGTACGCCTCTAGCATTCCGTGACGCGATTTAACGTGGATCATGTACGTCGGATAAGCGACGTGATGGAAAATGGTCTTCGCTTCTTCGGATTCTCTATAGACTCCCTCCTTGGCATGTACATGGACGTTTGAGAAGACAGTCCTGCCTGGATGCTCACGTCCCACTTTTACTGCAAGTTCCTGATAGAGCGGTTTCTGCTCCTCACAGCCAGAGCATCCATCTCTCGTTATCGAAGTCACATAGACAGCCCCGTAATCCCTGACAATGCGGGCAAGCGGATCACTCCCCTCTCCCAGGAGATCTTTGAACTCGATTATCTGGACTGAGGGGATAGTTTGAACGGTTTCGGTTTCAGTCAAGTTGAAGACAAACTAGGATTAATCGAGCCTGTAACATAATAACCTGACTCATGGTAGATAATCTCTAGAAGCTCAGGCAGTCGAGAGAACCAAAGGATCGATGAATACCAAGTTTCACAGCTCATTAAGAAAACATTTAGAGCCTTAAAACTCGCTCATAGAAAAACGGCAACGGGCCCTTCAGAGACCATTAAGTTTTCCGGAAAACTCAGCTAGTGAGGGGTGACCTGGCGTCCAATAGCAGCCAAGCTTATCTACCATATCTCACCCGAATCGTTCTAGACGGTTAGGGTCATAGTCTCGAAAGCAGGAACTAAGTTAATGGATGAGGCTGACAAGGCATTGCTGCAAAGCATCCTTCCTCCTCTCGCGATACTCGCTCTGACGACCATTATCTTCTTACGGTTCAACAGTAGCGGGGTTATCTTTGCCGGTAGTCTCGGCGTGACCTTTTTTGTTGTTGCCGACATCATGTGGTCGTTGCGATCGTCGCGACCGACGACGCGCTAGCTCTGACTTCTTCAATCCCTTCCTAATCCGTTTCCTAGTCTTGGTCTCTTCTCGAAGTATCCGTTTCTTCAAACCGAGAAACAGCTTGTGAACTTCCTCCGCATATGTGGCATGTGGACCATGCAAATGTCTGCTCGCGAATACTGCAATCGCCAATCCGGCCCAGCCCAACGGCTGGTAAAGGGTCAAGGTTCCAGTAGTGAACCCAACCAATAGATCCGCGAGCCCCACGCTCGTACCCAGCCCCACCATTTCCTTCCCGGACCGGACATGATTCTTGTAAGAAAGCAATCCACCAACAAACATTGTGACCCCGCCGAATTGGACAAGATACTGCATTCCAAACGCGATCGCACTTGCCAATGTGCTCGCGATCGTGGCCGTGTTCTGAGTGGACAGATGGTTGAAGAGAGTCGTCCAGGAGTTCTCAGATTGCGAGTACCGGCCAAGCGTCAACAGGACGCCAGCGAGCATGGCAAGACCACTAGGTATGCGATTGTCAAGCCGAACAAACGTACGGGGTCCCGCCCCTTCCCGAGAGGCAGGGGCTGATCGGAGGTCTAAAGCCTGATGAAACCCTTCAGGATGCAGACCGGGAAATGAGGCGAATAGTAAGTTCAGTGGGGGCTTCCTTCTCAATGATGTCTCGAATGTCTGCCCGAAGTTTTCCAAGGTCAATCCCTTCGTAAACCTCTTGGCCGTCAAGCTTTGCCAGTGCTCTCTCAAGCATTCCCAAACTCACCCTATCTCGATCCTTCTGATGATGGACCAACGCCGCTGCGGCAAGAATCATCCCATGCACAGTGTCCCGTTCTACCCCTCTAGCCGGTTGCCATGCTTGCTCAAGAAGCTCGTGCGATTCCCAGTATCGCTCTTCATTGAAGAGATTCACACCTTCCCTGAGAACCTCCTTCTTCTCCATCGGTCTCAGAATCTTGTCAAGAAGCTTGACCGTTACTCTCTTGGAAATATGCTTCTCGAGCAGTTTGAGCCTCTCCTCCAGCTCTCCCGTGTCCTCCGCGAATAGATCGAACTCGATAGCCCGTTTACTAACCCTCAGGTTTCCGATCGCTCCGCGCGATCCCAGCAGTTCCCGTATCTTGCCAGCTAGACTTTGGGCATCCTTTCCCGTAAACATTTTTTCATTCGCCAGTCGAATGAGATATCTAGCCAAATCCGATCTACTGATTGCCCTTTCTTCAGGAGGCCTGCTCTCTCATGAATTTGATTCTCAAGAGTTCTTCGCCGGTTAGACTCGGTAGATTGGAGGCTTTCATATTCTGTGTGGACTGTGCAGGCACCTTGGCACCTGGAATAACCGTTGAGATTTCCTTGTGATCTAGGACGAAGCGAAGGCTAGCCTGAGACAAGGTTCGCTGTTTCGACTCTAGGAATTTGAGCTGGTCTGATGTCCGTATCAATTGCCGGACATATTCATGAGGGAAGTTGTGTCTTATGTCTCCCGTTGGGAAGACGGAGTCTTCATTGTACTTCCCGCTGAGGAAACCATTCGCCAGCGGCTCCCTCGCAATAATGCCCACACTCCTCTCCGTTGCAGACTCGAAAAGTTTCTCCTTAGCTTCCTGACGCATTAGATTGAATACGACTTGGATCGACTCAGGCCTACCATGTTTCATAGCCGCTAAACCCTCTTGCGGGTTATGAATCGATAGGCCATAGTGTAGAATCTTTCCATGTTTCTTCAGCTTCTCGAAGGGCAGGTATAGCTTCGGGTTCTGTATCAATTGGAGAGGTGGATTGTGCATTTGCAACAGGTCCACATAATCGGTCCCGAGTCGTTCTAGACTCTTCTCTACCGCGAATTCAACATAATCAGGGTTGAAGTTCATCCTTGGCTCACCATGGTAAAAATCTCCGCCCACCTTTGTTGCTAGGATCATGTCTTCGCGTTGATCCTTCAGTGCTTTTCCGAGTAATTCTTCGCTGTGACCGTGCCCGTAGACATCAGCGGTGTCGAAGAAGTTGCAGCCTAATTCGACTGCTTTCTCGATCGCAGCTATTGAGGCCTCGTCTTCGGTTGGACCGTAACTGTTGCCGTGAGCGTTTCCTCCAATTGCCCAGGCGCCGAAGCCTACTTCGCTAACCTTGAGCCCTGTACTTCCAAGAGTTCTGTACCTCATCCGAGTCCCAGCTCTTCTGGGTTAGCGGTTTCTCTCTCGCCGCGGGTCTTGTGTCGTTGATATGCGGGCTTTGATTCGGATTTCGTCATCAATCGTTTGAGTCGAGAAGACACTTTGTCGAAAGCTTCAGGCAAAGACCAACCATCTTCTTTGTAGGTCGCCCTATCTTTCTGCATGAGGATGAAGACTTCCACTTCGTAGTGTTTCCGGTCTCCGCGGGAGGAGTCAATCTTGATAGTGGCTCTCGCTTCACGTAGACCTGGATACGCTTTCGCTAATCTCTCGACCACTCTCTCGAATTTTGTCCTTGCTAGCTCTGCTTCTGGGTCATCGGTAGGCAATCCAATAATGTAGCCAAGTTCTTTCTCTGAGCTTGCTGCTTTCTTCTGCACCAAATTTATCAACCAGCCCTAGGCATGAAATAACCGCCTATATTTAGGCCGTGCCAAGAAAACCCCGTTCCTAGCTTTGGCTTCGAATATTGTCATAGACTGAGGAGTATTCCGAGGACACGCCCGATTACATACGCAATCAAGGACGCTATCGCTCCGATAACTGTCATCTCTACCCCCGCGATCCACCATCTCCTCCCAGTGACAAGCGAGCGTGCCGTTCCCACTCCGAATATTGCGGCGAAGGTCATCACTACAGAGGAGTAAAGGGCGATGGCTCGGAGGCCCGGTTCGAATAATGAGATCAGATACGGGAGTAGGGGAACGGAGCCAGCCAGGATGAACGCCGTAAGCATGGCCAGTCCACTCTGCCACGGACTCCTCGCTTCTGGGGAGATTCTCAATTCGTCCCTCATCATAGTCTCTACCCAGATCTTCTTGTTCGAGGTGATTATCTCGACCGCCCTCTCCAGATCCTCGCCTTGGAAGCCCTTGTCGACGAAAATTTTCCTGACCTCTTCCTTCTCGAGCTCGGGAAATCTTTCTGTCTCATACTCTTCCCGTCTACGATGCTTCTCCCTGAACTCTTCCTCAGACTTTGTTCCTAGATAGTTTCCCAATGCCATGGATACGCCACTGGCAAAGAGATTTGCCATGCCTATTATCAAGACGATAGAGGCTGGCTGGCCCGCTCCTGTGGCGGCTGCAACAACTGCGAAGGTCGTGACACTGCCATCCAACGCTCCGAGAACGAGGTCTCCAACGTAGGGGCTTTGAATCGGTCCCGTTACATTTACTTCTGACTCGAGACTGGGAGCTGGACCCTGTGCCTTCTCTTGGTGCCTTTCCACGGCGAACGGGTGCTTAAGCATAATCGGCTATGAATAACTTCTGCTGTTGCGGATCCTCAGGTTTGAAGGTCTCCGATAGTTCGAGCTTGATCAGGTCAAGCCTTTGTCGATAATATTCACCCACGTCGTAGCGTCTCACCATCTCGGATGCGACGCTGAGATACTTTTCGACCCCGTTTTTGAAAACTGTAGGTCCCAGTTTTCCACCGCATCGTGAGCATTTTCCTTCGAGGGGAACACGTCTGGCTTTCGAATTGCACTTTGAACATCGAGCCCTCTGAGACGTGTAAGTCCTGAGATTCCCTACAAGATCCCTTAGAATATGTGTTGACAGGACTTTCCTAGCAACCTCGTCCCCTTTTACGGCCACGATCTGATCCGCCAGATCTAGCTGTGCTTTCACCTTGTCGAGCATTGTCGGTAACTCCTTGTAAGCACTGACGAGAGTGGCTCTGTCGAGTCTCGCGGTAGGATGGGTGAAGCCTATCCTCAGGTCTCTGTGACCTGACTCCATCCTCTTTCCTAATGTGAGTACTTCCTTTTCGACTTCTTTAGGTCCGGTCATCTCTTGCGTCTTTTCGAAGAATAATATTGGAAAGTGATCTAATGTCTCTATGTTGAGGGCCTGTCGAGCAACTTCGTTCGGATTGAGCAGTGGAGATAGTAACAATGGTGCGTCCATCAAACCCCCGATTCGATCCGGTAGATATTCCCTCGAAAAGTTGAGTAGAATATCCAAGAGGAGCGATACAGAGTCTTCGTCACCGTCGCAATCCCTTCTCTTCGCAGCATGCCACAAGGGATGGGCATAGCAAACACTAGCCCTCGTGAAACCAATGATTCTACCTACCATGCCTACACTTGTATGTGGTGACAATCCCACAATCAGTTGTCCGATGAGGTCTCCGGGCCCCGATACACTGTAGAACTTCTCGATTCCATAGTAGGATTGTAGGAGGTCGTCGATGAAGCCTGCCACCTTGACAAGGTAACTAGCACAGGTCTCAGGGACAACTACATCCTGAACTTGCAAAGCGCAGAGTTGTTCCGGACTCGCCAGGGGGTTTCCGTCCACATCGTTCTCATACCCCAACGCGTGCGCTCTCTCGAGTGAAAGGCCGATTTCTACAGGTCTGAAGTGCGTCAGCACGGCGTTTACTGCGTCAAACCTCAATGTACCGTCTTTGAAAATCGAAACGTCACGCCTTGCCCTTAGAAATCCCTTCTCCAACGGCTCCGGGGTCTTGGTCTTATTCGTCAATCCCTTGACTCCTTTCAGAGACTCCGGTGGGCTGACCATTCCAGTTTTTTTGCACGCATCTTGTACTATCTGGCGAAGGTCGATACTCCTGTTTGAATATCCTACAGTCTCGATCCCGCAGGAAGGGCATTCGCCATCTGCTGAACGCCCGCAGCGCGGACACACATTGCTAGACTTGGTAGGTGTTCCACATTGTGGGCATATCTGCCTCGGTTCCCAACGTTCACAGTTTGGACAGATCCTGTTTACAACGTCAAGGCTCGTGATCGTTTTCTTCGAGGCTTCTATAACGTCCCGCCGGGGCCCGCCAGATTGTCCTGAAGGGAAGAGCACATGGACCTTTGGGGTCATGGTCCTCTCCTTTGCTTTTTCAGGGCGCCCCATTCTCGCGCCGACATAAGTCGAGGTCTTGCTTTTCACAGGGAAGCCGGCCCATGCTGACAGTTGGCTCTGAACATCCTCTGATACCTGAGCCGGGTTGACGTTATGATCATCCTCGATCGCGAGAACCGTCCTCAATATAGTACTGGCTTCGTCACTCAGCACGATATTGATTCCATCCAATCGGTGTGGAACGCAGAGCTTCTCCAAGACCAGCTTGAGTCCGTTCTCTTGAGGGAGATCGAGCTGTAACCCACCGCTCAAGGCGGCTCGATGAGTCGCGACCGTCTTGAGACTCCTCAATTCGTCCAACGAGATTGCGTTCCAGAAGTAGGAGTAGCGTGGATGGAGAGGAATAAGGAACAACCTAGAGATTTGGATCGCTTCCTGCACGCTGGGTCTGGAGGAGAAAGGATTCTTCGCCAACTCCCACAAACGTTCGAGCGATAAACCGTCAGGCAAGATCGCTGGATTGCTCTCCAAGGCGCTCCACAAGATCTGTGACCACCATTCCTCGACAAATCCAGAAGGAACTAGGGCTCGATTATTCTCCAGGAATTCTCCATAAGCGATAAGCAGGTCACCGAGGAAGAGGACTCGTTCGATTTCGTTCTTCAACTCCTTCGCGACTTCCGGCGTCTCCACGCGAACAACCGAACCATCCCTTAACTTCACGACGGGTGGCTCAATAGTGTCGACCGCCGTCACTATTCCCGCCTTTCCTGGTCTCTCAAGTCTCATCTGAACCCCGACAGCGAGGAATCCGCCCAAGACTTCCATAGTGCTTGGATGAATGCCTATCGAAGCAAGCCCTGTATTCCTCGACCTTCCATACCTTATCCGGAATCCGCCCGCAGCTCCCGGAAACGCGAAAATCGGTCGTCCGCCGACGACGTCTTCCATGAACATGAACTCCCGAGCCTCTTCTCCCTCGGTCACAGGCGCTTTCAGAGTCGAAAGCCATTCCCATCCCTCCAATCGCAACCGGTCAACTATCCGCAATATCTTCTGTGAACGCCCCAACAAACCGTCATTGACGACCCTCAAGGCCCCACCTCTCACTCTGTTCGTCTCAACGCGAGACAAGTTTCTGTTCACAGCTACTTCGGCTTGGTCGGTCTCCACTCCGTTGGGCTCGACGGGAAGCCTAGCGATCGTGTCATAGACGAGCTTGTCCGGGTTCCTATACTGGAAGCGGTTCACATGTCGCTCGTATGTTCTAAGCTCCTCGACAAACCGTCTAGCCTCTTGGTCAGTTGCCTTGTAGGGCTGCAATCCCAACTGTCTCCTGACGTGGTCGCCCACGATCAGGATGAGGCCCATCTCAGTACCGCCGGCTGATCGCATTGGACCAGCGAAGTAGAGTGCCAGGTGTCTTGTCCGGTCTGGATTTGTACGGATCTTCACACTATGTATTCCCTGAATAGGCGCCACTGTAACAGCTTCATCGAGCACAGCTAGCGCGGTGCGGACGGCTTGCTCCGCCGCCGCCTGCTCGCCCATGCTGCCAAAACGTCCTAGGACGATGTCCTCGCTGATTTTCAGAGCAGTCTCCTCACGAGAGATGACTTTGTTGAGCTCCCTAATTCTTTCTGCAACGCCCCTTGGTCCGACAGATTTCTCAACTCTCTCAGCTAAGTCGTAAGTCGACTCGGACTCGACGCGGAGGGAGACATCGAGACCTTTCGATCTCGCGCTTACAGCGATCGCGTACTGTTTTTCGTACGCTTCCTTCAGCCGCTTGGGATAATCATCAACCTTCAATGGTTGCTCTGGAGGTAAGAGAGTCTCCACTTTGAACCAGAAACCGTCCTCTACTCACGGGTATTGATAATAACTTATTGCAGGGTTAGTGTCCAAGGACTCCGTCCCCCTTATGATTCGGGTGTCAGAGTGATCTTGTCTAATGTAATGGAGAAGAAGCATAGGATAGTAATGCATTGTGACATCAACGCATTCTATCCCTCATGCGAAGTCCGCCGAGACCCATCCCTAGAGGGAAAGCCTCTCGTTGTAGGTGCTGACCCGAAAGGTGGCCATGGGAGAGGAGTTGTCACCTCCTGCTCTTACGAAGCAAGGAAGCTCGGGGTCCGGTCTGGGATGCCTATCTCGCAAGCCTACAAACTCGCGCCACAGGCAGTATACGTAACACCAGACTTCGAATTGTACGGGCAGACTTCCGAGAGAGTAATGGAGCTGCTGAAGAGTTACGCGACCAAGTTTGAGCAGACCAGTATAGACGAGGCCTTTCTCGATGTTACCGACAATTGCTCATCGTTCGAAGAAGCTAGGCACTTGGCTGAGAAAATGAAAGAGGATTTGCGTAAGGCTGAGGGTTTGACGATGAGTATCGGAATCGCCCCGAACAAGTCGATCGCCAAGATAGCTTCAGACTATCAGAAACCAGACGGGCTAACTGTTGTGTTTCCGGACCAAGTGGACGGTTTCCTATCGGCCCTTCCTGTAGAGAAGATCAGTGGTGTAGGGAAGAAAACGACCGAATTCCTGAATGCAAAGGGCATCACAACTATAGGAGAGCTTCGGAAGATTTCTGCAAAAAACCTCACCGATTGGTTTGGCCGTGGAGGCGTCTGGTTGTGGGCAATCGCCAATGGAATAGAGGAAACCCCAGTCGAGGGGCGGCCTCTGCGAAAATCGATTAGCGTTGAACAGACGTTCGAAAAGGACCTGCGTGACAAGAGCCTCGTAATCCAGGCTTTAGACGCTTTGACTGTTGAGGTCCATGAACGGCTTCTGGAAGAGCGACTAGTCTTCCGGACTGTCGGGGTGAAGGTAAGGCTGGAGGGATTTCAGACATTTACTCGAGAGAAGACCCACACGGGCTATGTAGACGACAAGAATATGATTGATGAATATGTCAAACTCCTATTCCGTGAATTCGAGAATGACCGAAGGAAGGTTAGGCTCGTCGGAGTTCGCCTCTCAGGCCTCAGACCAGCTGAGGGCCAGCAGTCCCGGTTATCCTGAGTAATTTCCCTTGGGGACGCTCTACTCACTTTTCTATCGACTTCTACTGTTTACGTAAGATTTCTGGCACTTATGTGACGGTTTTCGGAACTGAGTAGCATATTCTTATATGCTTATCCAACCCATAGTATAATTTAATGTCTGCATTATCTGGCAAGCCGTCTTTTACAGTACAGCTTGTTAGGCGGACATGCGGGATAGGAACATAATCAAATGTCTGTCAAAGTGATGATCGCATTCGGACCCCAAACGTATACAATGCTTAACAGCGAAGCAAATGAAAGGGGAGTATCTGTCCAGGAGCTGTTGAGGGCTGTCATTATTCCTGAATGGTTCAAGGTCAGAGAGGTTCCGAGAAACGGAAACGGTTCACCGATCGAGCCCTCAAGAATAAGAACGCCAGAGTTTAGGGAGTCGTCCCCACTCCAAAGACTGCGTACCTAATTGCGAGCAGCGTAACATTCCCCTCCTTCTTTCTCTTTGTCGATCCCCAAGTTGGGATGGCAAGCAGGATTAGGTTTGTAGTGTCTAGGGTTTCGCTATGCGTGTACCCTGAGTTGTTTCTAGTGTCAGGTAACAGTTCCTTGATAGGGTTCCAATGGGCTTTAGTCTATTCGAACAGCTTTGGCAGTTAATGTTGAGGCAAAGCCAACAGCAGCTTTCGCACTCTCAGTCTTGGGCGGGATCTTCAGCATAACCTATGGACTTCTTTACAGTTCGTTGACAGCTATAGGTATCCCAGGCATCGATGCCTCTATGGTCCAGATTGTGGCTCCAATAGCCGGCTTCTTAGTGATCGCTGGCTCATGGCTGCTGTACAACAATGCGTCCCAGAGGAAAATAGGGTCAATACTTACGTTGGTCTTTTCGGCAGTCTCGTTCAACTTCATCGGGCTAGTACTAGGTGTACTAGGCGGCTTCCTAGGTTTGACCTGGAAGTCAACTACCACAACCAAAACGACCACGACATCTCAGAACTCCTCGGGCCGTAGCTGGAATCCGCCCTAGGGCAAAAAGGGCGGACACCCCTTTCTTTCTTGAACGTGCCTAGAACTGAGTACTCTGGTCTCGACCAACTCTTAAATTCCGATATCTATTTCCACTCAGTTGTTGGCTTTAATTGGCCACCATCGTTACGACGTCTATTCTTGATGAGTATTCTGGAACGAGGTTTCTCCGTAATGATCAACTAAACATCATACGGGCCTCAAACCTTCCATCGAAACCTGTCGAGGTCGCTTTCCGGGAAGCATTGGCGAGTCCTGTTGGCGTCAAGCATTTGGACCGGGAGAGAGCATGGAGTCCCGCGATAATATTCGCCGACTTCACCAGAAAATATTCACCGTTTATTCCAGCTATTCTGAATATTCTTGAACAGAAGACCGATGACATCAAACTCATCAGTGCAGGTGGAACGCATACACCGTCGGACCCGAGTTTTGTGAAGAAGGTAGTTGGCGAGGACATTTACAAGAGATATCAGAAAAACATCAGCATCAGCACTACAAAGAATCCTGGTTGCAAGTACGAATGGATCGGAGTAACCACGCGAGGGACGCCAGTAGAGTTGAACAAGGAATTGTTCGACCGGGACCTTCTGATATCAAGTATGAACGTGCAGCCTCATTATTTCGCAGGTTATGAAGGTGGAGCAAAAGCGTTGCTGCCAGGCTGCGCCGGTTTGAAGACGATAGCAACCAATCATGGTTACGTTGTCGGGGACACTAATTGCCGAGAGTTAGTGATGAAAGGGAATGCGGTCAGGGAAGATTTGAATGAGGTTCCGGGGATACTTCGTGATACGATGAAGATAGAGCACAGAATCCTCGATTTCGTCCTCAACCAGGACGGTAGCATGGTAAAGGCGTTGTACGGGGACACGATACAAGCTCATACTCAATTGGCCGAGAATTACTCAAGACGAATCCACACGGCGAAAGCCCCAATGTCTCCTCTGGTGTTAACCGTTGCTGATGGACCGATGGGATTGAATCTTTACCAGTCGCTGAAAGCATCCGCGTTCGCTACCAGTCTAGCACCATCAGATCACAGACCCAAGCCAGTGGTCGTATTGCTTGCACCTCTCGAGCAGGGTCTTGGTGGAGAAGCTTTCAGGATTGAGATGGAAACATATGGGAAGATGGAACCGCAGAAGGTTATCGAGGATTTGAAGAGACGTGTGAAACAGGGGAAGGTTACTGAGGCATCTCAAAAGCCGAATCGTTTATCGCTAGATGATGGTAAGGCGGACATTGTCGTGGTTTCGCCGAAAGCTCCGACTGTTGTTGAACAATTGCTTGCAAAGACTCGAATCAGATTCTATAGAAGCTTGGACGAGGCTCTCGAACGCCTCGACAAGAGTCTCTACTCCGGAATGGTAGGGTTCGTTCCATTCGGATCCTCGACCGTGCCGATTCCAGCCGGAGACTAAACTACGCCTACATCAGATTCTTCGACGCATATCTTTACGGAACCGTCTAGGGTATGAAGCGTCGTCGGATCCTAGTCTGCTGTGACATTCTTCTCTGGAACAGGCTCTTCATCATCGGTTCTCAGCTCTATCATTATGTCCGCGAACTCCTCTGCCTGGTACAATCCCACGCGTCCCTGCGCCACCAAGAACAATAGCATCAGGAATAATTGCACGGCTTCGAGAATTGTTCGCTTGACCAGCAATCCAAGAAAGGACAATCTCGTTCCATGAGCCTTCCCAGCCTCTAAGACTAACCGTTTATGCAATGCTTCGATGTGCTCTTCGATGTGTCGTTGAAAGTCGTCCATCTGCTCGAACACCTCAGGAGTCCTTGCGGCCAATTGCTCAAGCGTCTGGGGCAGGGATCGTTCAACTCTCAAGACCTCAAGCAACTCCTTCAGTACCATGTCCAATGAGGTTGTTGTCGCCTCATACCGTAACGGGAACGCCAATGGCGGCGGAACATAATCGGTCGGTCGCTCAACAGGCGGCTTCGGAGGCTCCTCCATTTTCAAAACCAACTCTGACTTCATACGCAATAGTATCGCCGAGGACAACAAAGCGGTCCCAGAGACCGAGAAATCGATGAATCCCCGTTGTTTCATCTCATGCATCAATCCGTCCAACAAGGGTGATAGAGAAACGTCCCAGGGCTTCACACGATGCAGGCGCAGAAGGTCGAAGAGCACTGCGTAAGGTTGTCTCAGCCAGTACGCGTCTTCCCGTGAACCCTGCACTGTCTTTTCCAAAACCTGTCTCGTCTAGCCTCCTTGTAAGTATGAAGAGAAGATTACGGTTTCGGTACAGTGCAGGAAGCAACAAATTCCGACTCTAAAGCTTCGTCTTCTAAAGTAGAGTCCCTTCTCAGCGGGCTCAATGTGTAAGCAGAGTTCCTTGTTTCCGATATGCAAGGTAACAGGAATCTTATCGAAGGCACGGCTCAAGCGGTATGATGCAAGTCATTGGACTATTACTTATTGGTCGGAATACTGATCTTCGTCTCACTCGTCGCAGCAGGGCTTGTCCCCTTACTAATGTTCTTCAAAGTGAAAATCCGAACCATTAGAATCCTTTCATTGCTCCTTGGATTATTCGCAGTAACTCATGGACTCTACCATCTCTCGGCAGGCTTCGGTAATGAGTTCTTCAGTGATCTAGTGTTCGAACCTGTCTCTGTAAGTATTCTTGTCGCGTTTGGGTTATACTATTCCAAGAAAGGGATCGTATAGCAAATTGGAAGCAGATCCTGTACTTCTGATTGCAGAAGTCTACAGTTTCATCGGAATAGTCTTTGCCGCATTCATCTTTACAAGGCTTGCCATTAAGGCGCGGTCGATCGGTAACTTCAGATTCCAACTCTCAATCTTCATACTTATCTGGGTCGCAGCAGAAATTCCACACGTCCTCGACTCACTCGGACTGATCGATGTTAGCAGTTATCTGACCATCGGCTTAATGCTACATCTGGTCTCCATGATCATGTTCGCCGTCTTCGTTGGCCTGCGATCTCTTCGCTTCCTACATCCACCGCATGGTGCGAGGCCATTCTTCCCAGAAACATCACTGACAGGCCCACTGAAAGGTCCGTCTCCACCTCGGAATCCGAAGGGAGCAGTTGATTAGTGAGCATTAGTACTGCAGCTCTCTCCTTCGATAGTCTCGTTGAGGCCGCGGTAAGGGAAGCTATAACGAGAACTTTAGGCGAGGATGTCTGGAAGGCGATAGGTTTCTATTTCGACCCAAAACAGGCAGCCAGTAATCCCGAAGCCTTCTCAAGTATCCTTGACAAGATGTTTGGCTCCGGTAGCCGCGTGCTGCAGAAGCTCATAACTGAGGCTCTACTGAAAAAAGTTGGAAGTCTCGCGGTGGTGGATAAGCAGGGGCGAAGCTTCTTTGATTGGATACAGATAGCCAAAGCGAAGTTCTCATCAAATCTAAACAATCTCACGCAAAAGGTCCACTAGCGGGGGCCACAGCCGAGGGGCGGCTCTCCCGAGCGACTGCTTGAATATCTTGGAAAGTCTCTTTCACGTCTTGAGACTAGACGGACTACCCCCCCCCACGCTGCAGGCGGGTAGTCTTGGGTATCGGCTCTAGCTGGGTTCTCAACGGTTAGCCTCGACAAATCCAGTCGATCCTCCCTCTTATGAGAGGAAGGCTCGGTGAGCAGGTCCTCGCGGCTTTTTCTCAGACGAAGACTAGGCCTTTGCCGACTTCGATCTCAAACTCTTCAGCATCCCCTTTTACCTTATCGCCCTTCAACCGAGCCACTTTCAACGAGTACTCCTTCCCTCCACTTTTCCCAGATTCGGCATCTAATTCCAAGACACATTCCGCCCCGTCTTCGGCCCAGCTCTTCACATCCTTCCCCAGATTATCTAGGTCGCAACTAACAATTACAGTCGCCCCGGTCTCCTTCAGCTTACTGGCGAACACGTCAAACTGTTTCCCAAAATCCTTCGCGCTACCACTTCTGCTACACAACCCGTCTATCGAGTCAATAACCACCTTTACCTTCTCGCCCATGAAAATCCCAGAGTTACCTACGATCGATTCCTGAACCTTTGCTAGATCCCAAGGTTCGAGTAGGCTGTAAAGTTCGAGGCTGAACCCGCCTGATTGAGCGGAATAACCATCAACAATGATAAGCCTATAGTTCGATTCATATTCAGAAGCATCACAACCCAATCGCTTCAAGCCTTCACGAACACTACCCGGGGACTGCCCGTAACTGACAAAGATGCATGGGTTGCTCTGTTTCAGGTATCGATCGACAAGACCAAAGCACACGGTGGTCTTTCCCGAGCCAAGAGCTCCATCAATTACCACAAGCCCAGGCGTATCCAACGCTCCCCGTGTCAGTTCGAACAGATGCTCGAAGCCTTTGAACGTCTTATCTCCAGCTTGTTTTGTCAGCGGTGCAGGCTTCTCCTCCTTCTTCTCCGACTCCTTTTTCACAACGGGCTTCTCTACCTTAGCTGGTTTTTCGACGGTGAACTCCTTCTCCTTCTCACGTCCCAACGCCAAGGCCGAGTCTGTTTCGGCTAGCAATTTTGACAAATCGTCGAAGCCTCCGAAATCATAGCTCGGCGACTCATTGAATGAGATCGGGGATTCGCTGGATTCTTCCCTAGAGTTCAGTTCCGAAGAAGACACTTCCTGCTCCTTCCCTTTGATCTTCAAGGGCTGTTGCTGTTGCGCGGCAGGTGTGGGCGTTGGTTGTGTTGCGGGCTTTTCTTCGGATCTCCGGGAAGGCTTCGGTGTTTCCTTCACGCTGAATGTTGGCAACGGTCGACTCAATGGAGGGGTAGAGACTTTTGGAGATGTTTGCGATTGAGGTTGTGGAGGAAATGCTGGTGCGGGCGCTGGCTGCATTTGCTGGATTGGCGGCGGTTCTTCTGGTCTTTGGAAGGGTTTCGATGGTTCCTTTACGGCAAACGAGGTTGGGGGCCGACTCGGCAGAGAGGGCGGGATTGTCGTTGGGGGGCTCGGCTGGGCTTGTGGAGCAGAGCTTGGATTCGCTCCTTGTTGTCCTTCCTTCTTCTCTTCCCAACCTTCCCCATCTCGAGACATCCTCGCTCCGTGGGGAGTAATTATCATCGGCTTACTCGGTGGCAGGGTCCGCGGTTGAACCCATTCTGGTGTCACAGACATTGACTTTGTAACGCCTTCAGGCTTGCTGGGTCCCAGACCTTGATAGTCCTGTGAGACAGAATGGAATATCTTCGCAAAACGAGATTCCTTCGTCGGAGCTACAGTTTCAGCCGTATCCGAGCTTGGACTCGGGACAGAAGCCTGTGCTGGCACTTGACCAACATCTTGCTGACTAGGACTAGTGCCCGTCGCATCCTTGTTCTCGTCTTCCTTCTTTTTCCTACCGAATATTGTAAGCATTCTAATCCCATCTGCCTATAGTCACGGAGCGGTGAGTCGCACACCAGGCATTCTCAGTTCTGGGTGAGACAGAGGCCAGCAGACAAGGCGCGAGACGACAAAAGGAATAGGAATGATGTAACCCAATCGGGTACGAGACGGAAACATCGTCACGGGTCCCAGCAAGCGTAGCAACGACGGTTCAATAGAATAAGTTGTGAGCAAGTACTAGTCGGGTTTGGGCAGGGCTTCGAAAATTTCAGACCCGTTTGCGCTTCAGCGTTTCCGATAGCCTCAACCTCAAAGTCGCCGGTAATCTACGCATTACAATCCTCGAGAACCTAGGTCTTGCCACTGCCGAAACAGTGCGACTCAGTGCCACCATAAAGGGCGAGACTCTCTTCCGGGATTCTGCTCTCATCGAGGAAAAAGTTCGTATGGACAATGCTCGCGCAGAGGCTGCTCCATGCATGGATTTCGTGCTCACGTAAGATACGCCTCGCTTGGACCTCAGGCTGACGGCTATGGCTCCTTGCTTCGATTTCATTTTGACAGACGAGACTATTCGTTTGAATTGAACCCCTCGGCCTGCCTTTACAAAGTACTCGACAGGTGGGGGTTTCACATGCCTACCAAATGTCTTCTGAACTTCTAGTGTCCTCTTTCCGCCCTCGCCGCCCAGTTCAATGATTCCATCAGCGAATGCTTCCAAAGAGGTCAAAGACTCAAGGGGGACAGCGTTTTTCTCAACCGCTAGGAACAGTATCCCCTTCTCGCTCTTCACCTTCTCGGCCAAGAACGACAAGAAACCCAACACCTTTCGAGGTGTAGACTTCTTGAAGGTACTCGTCAACGAATCTACAACGATTACAGCTGGACCGATCCTAACACTCTTCTCAAGCATTGCACTTACACTTACGCCGACTTCGCTAAAGTCCAGCGGGTTCTTCACAGCGTCAACCCCCTCACGGTTGAAACAGTCTAACACCTCCAAGCTACCTTTCTCTATGAACGGCCCAGGCTTCCATCCGTACTTCTTCGCCTTTCCCGCCAGGTCCGCTGGAGATGAGCCGTAAGCGAGCAAGCCGCAGTAATGGCCTTTTGCTAAGTATCGGTTAGCTAGTTGCAAGCCTAATGCGGTTGCCTCCTCATCTTTCCTGGCCAGAATCAGGACAATGGACTTTTCAGGTATCTCGCCGCCCGTTAACTGGAAGAGAGTATCAAAGGGTAGTCCCCCTTTGGATCCGGCCCAGTTCTTAGAGAGATAAGCTATCCCAGTGAGCGAACCGACTGTAGCCGCCGCAATGAGAAAGAGGAAGAGAGGCAAGGACAGCAAAGTCGACGCCGTTGAAGTGGAAGTGGCAATTTTTACATTTGTCGAAACGGAGACCTGCCCATGATTTCCATAAGCGTCAGAAGCGTCAACAAGCACAACCCATTGGCCAGACGGATCGTTCTGGCCTACCGTATACAGGCCCGTCCAATATCCTCGTGCGGGGACATAGGCCAACCCGATGCTACTGCCCACCTGTGTTCCGTTAGCTGACAGAGTAGCCGTAACCGTTCCAGAATTGAATAAAGATCCGTCCGGGTCCGTAATTGAGGCGAAGATTCCGATTCCGGTACCAATGTCATATGATTGGCTCAGTGGTGAAACTGACACGGACAATATCGCGGATTGTACTCCTAACGACATGGTAGAGGGGGCGCTCGGTCCTACGTTTCCGTATCCGTCATCAGCGCTGTTGCGGTCGATGTTAACTGTCCATGTACCCTGAGCCGCGCTTAGTCCGACACGATAAGTTCCGCGGAAAATTCCTAGACTGGAATTGTATACGGCCACGACGAAATGGTTCGTCATGCCGTCCGCTTCTTGTATCCGCACTACGGCACTTCCTCTCTGAACCAGTCCCCCGTTTGCGTAAGTGGCAGAGAATCGGATTTCGAAAGACTGTGTTCTTTGGACTAATGGAGAGATGAGTTTCAGTCCAGAAATTGTCAGATTAGATGGGACAACGGTAACTCTCTGGGTATCGGAAGGAGACTTGAACGTGCTCGAACCTCTGAATCGTATGGTGTTTGTGCCGAGGGGAGTCGATACTGATGGAGTCCACAGATAGGAGGCGATTCCCTGAGTTGTGGTGGCGATTACGAAAGTGGGAAAGCCTGGCACTGACGAACCCCCGTTCTGAACGTCAACGGTCACATTCTCCCCGTTTGCGTATCCTAGAGCTCTGAGCGATACCGGTACCGTTCTCATAACGATCTTCGTGGCTGCAAGACCAATCTCGAACTGTGTAGAAGCAACATTAGTCACGGCACTCGGAGCCGTCTGATCGATTCGGACCGCGTAGATCCCCACATAGTTAGTATTTCCTCCGATGAAATCCGTTGGGTACAATACGCTTTGGACAATTGAAGTACTGGAGAAACTATTCGTGCTTCTACTGACCGTCGTTGTCGTGCCAGTCGGGTCCGTAACTCGCCAAGTGAATGTATAGAGTGTGGAAGTTGCCGTGTTGTTCACAATGAGCTGCAACTGAGTGTCACCGTTGACCTCTTGAGAATAACTGGGGACGGCTGAGGCTGAGTAGGATTCTGGAGGGGCCCATGCAGGAGTGGTAAGGACGGCTAGGAAGAGAAGTGGAATCATAACTAGTAGGAACGCTTTCGCTGCGCTTCGTTGCATAGTCTTTCCTGACCGTCAACCATGTCCGGAGACTGGGCTGACAGGAATGGTAGAGGAATCATCAGACTAAAGGGCCGTGTAACCGAACTAGGGTACAAACCGAAGCTTGGACCGCAGGCTGCTTCCATCTTGGCTAAGATGCTATGTCAAGAAGCGGCATGACTGTTTTGGGAACCTATCGCTTTGAGTGAGGGGCACGCTCCTACGACGCCACGTATTACGTCATACACTTGGTGCTATCTTCTCGTTTTCAACAAGTCCGACTTTGCCAAGATTCCCACGATCTCGTCGCCGCGAGAGACTAGCACCGCGTAGTTCTCCTGTAACAATCCATACAATGCATCCACCGAGGTGTCCTCGTTCACGACCGGCAACGGCGGCTCCATTACGTCTCCGACCTTTCGTCTGAATAACTCCTGAAGATTCTCGCCTTCGGACGCCTTGTCCAACACTGTCTTCTCTCCTACGCTCCCGATACTGCGTCCCGCTTCAAGAACGGGGAGTTGTGAGTAGCCACGTCTTCTCATGACGGTGACTGCGTCCCTTACCAATTGATTCTTTCCGACCCAAACTACTCCCCGACTCATCAATTCTCCAGCACGCCGGACGCGGTCTTCTCCGCTGGCACTTTCTGTTTTCAAAGAGTCTAATGCTGAGAACAATTTGCGCACTATCGAGTACGAGGGGTCTACTGAGCCGGATTCAATTTTGGCGATTATGGACTGACTGACTCCCGCGATGCCAGCCAGCTTCGATTGAGTCAACCCCGCCTCTTTTCGACGGCGTGAGATTTCGTCTAGTAAAGGAAGCAAGTCTCTCATGGTTCAACGTGAACCTGCTAATATTCCTGACGGAATAGATAACTCAGTATTCTCTTCGGAATAGGAGTACAGCACGTCTTATATAATCGGAATAGTGCTCGCGAATGATCGGATCAGGAAAGAGAATGTCCTCGCCAGTTCAGGCACAGCTCTCAGGGTTGCACGCGAGGTCTGAATCCCTGATCGAGTTGACCAGGGAATATGATCGCAATCGTGTGCCTTGGGAGAAGGTTGAGGATCAATTGGAAAGCGAGACAGCCGATCTAGTGAAGTTGCAGGAGAAACTTGGGTGTGAATATCAAACGGACGGCGCCCTATCATGGAAGGATCAACTTCGACCTGTGGTCGACAGCATTTCAGGTTTGGCCGAGAGCACGAGATACTCGAGATGGTTCGACACTAACACGTTCTACAAGAAACCTATTGTTAATGGTACGGTAGCACTCGCCAAGTTCGATTCTGGCACTTTCGTCAAGTCAAATCTTCTTTCGAAGGATCGAAAGTGGAAGGTTACTCTCCCGGGACCTTACACTTTGACCGAGCTTTCGGAGAACAAGCATTACTCGACTCAATCGGAACTTCTACGGGAATTTGCGAGTGTCCTGCGAGAAATTGTATTGAAGTTGAATAGTGTCGGTGTGAAACTGTTTCAGTTGTCCGAGCCCAGCCTCGTCTATTGGCCGTACCGCGAGACACGGCCCAGCACAGATGACTTGGAACAAGGAATTGATGCATTGCGGTCGGTTGTAGAAGGAGTTCGAGCTGAGTTCGTTGTCAACACCTTCTTCGGAGATGCTTGTCCGATTTTTTCCAGTCTTCAGAGTTTACCTGTCAAGGCAGTTGGTGTCGATCTTTACGAGACAAATTGGGAGACGCTTCCTCAAGAGGCGAGGGAGGTTGGACTCCTCCTGGGAATCGTCGATTCTGAAGAGTCTTTGGTTGAGCAACCGAAATGGCTCGTGGATACTGCTTCCAAGGTTCAAGGAAAGCTCAGCTGCCCCAGTGTAATTTTAGCGCCGAACACTGATCTAAAGTTCGTCCCTCGGGGGATAGCTGATAGCAAACTTTCCTCATTGGGCGAGGCCGCTAGATTACTTCAGGAAGGCCTGAGCTGAGATGGGCGATCATCTCTTTCCACTTCACGAAGTCGGCAGTCTTGCGAAGCCGCGATGGCGGACTAAGGGGCTGCGTCAGCCCTTGACGACCAGTGATTTGAATGAGGCGGAGGAGTGGGCCTCGAGATTGGGTATTGTGAATTATCATGATCTTGCGAAGGAGGTTCTGAAGAATGGTCCAGATCGACAACGTAAGTTGCTTCAGCTTTCGACCTTGTATGGTCTTAGATTGTTTGAGAAGGCCGGGCTTGATAATGATGGTGTGGGTGGGGAGCAGCAACGAGTGGAAATGTATGAGCATGTTATCAAGAATGTTGAGGGAATGAGGTTTCTTGGGCATGTGAACAGTTTTGATTACAAGTACTTCCGGAAAGCTGTGGCCGAAGGAGCGGTTGATCGTAGTCAGCCGATCTATGTGCAGGAGTTTCGGGATGTTCAGAAGCTTGCCCACAGGGCCGTGAAGGTTCCGATTACGGGACCGTACACGTTGGTGGATTGGAGTTACAACGAGTATTACCAAGCGAAAGGGACCGAGGGTTCGAGTCTCAAGGAGAGGAAGATGAGTGCTAGACGAGATTTTCTTCTTGATCTTGTTGAGAAGGTGATTCGTCCTGAGATTCGGGACTTGGTGGAGGCTGGTGCGTCTTGGATACAGATCGATGAGCCTGCGTTGACTACTCATCCTGAGAGAGCGGAGTTGGAGATGTTTGTTGAGGCGTGGAATGAGACTGTCAAGGGTTTCAATTGTAAATTCAGCGATCACACTTGTTATCCGAACGAGGTTGGTTATAGACTGCTGGCAGAGTATACTCCTGAGCTTGAGAAGTGTAGCCAGCTTACGTTAGAATTTGCGAATCGGGATTCTCCGGAGCTCGGTATTGATGGCGGGGCTCGTGAGGGCTACCAGGCGCTTCGGTATTTTGTTGATAATGGGTACGATGGAGAGTTTGGTATTGGAGCGATTCATGTCCATGATTACACTGGAGTGGCGCCGAAGCAATCCGGCCTTGTCTCTGGTCGGGATATCATAGAGTCACCTGAGCTTGTTCGGGACAGAGTACTCTATGCCAGCAAAATCGTAGGAGATCCAGCCAAGATCTGGGTTAACCCGGATTGTGGATTGAGAACGAGAACATGGGATGTGGCGCTGGCTAAGTTGACGAATTTGTCGAAGGGTACCGAGCTGGCACGGAAGGAGTGGGCTTAGACTGCCAAGGCTTCACGAGCTAGTTGGGCGGAAGCGGGTTGTTACTGTGGAGTTGATTCCGGATCGTGTTAGTCCTGCGGATCTTGGGATTTTGCGTGGGCGTGTTGATGCGGTAACTGTACCGGCTTTGAGGAATGGTACTGCTGATCCTGTCTTTCCGTCTGGTCATCATGTTAGTCCTCAACAGCGCAGTATCGCTGCGGCGACATTGTTGCGTGGGACGGGGCTTGATGCTGTGCCGACGATTACTTGTCGTGATTCGACGGTGGCTGATGTTTTTTCACGTTTGTCTGATCTATTGTCTGTTGGTATTGACAATCTTCTCGTTGTATACGGTGATCCCTCTGGCTCCGCTTTTGACCGCTACGAGATGAGGGCTTCGCATCATCTTATTGATTGGGTGGATCGCACTAGTAATGGACGGTTTTCTATTTGGGCTATTACGAATCAGTATCATCATGATCAGGAGCGGGAGATTGCTAGGACCTTAATTAGACAAGAGGCGGGAGCGAGGATTGTTTTGACGAATGCTGTGTTTGAGGCAGATGGCGTGTTGGAGTATAGGGATGCGTTACGAGATGCTGGGCTAAGTGTTCCAATATCTGTGCAGATTTCGGTGATCCACAGTTTTGAGAATCTATCGTTTGTTAGTCAAAAGCTGGGCATTCCGGTCCCTATTGATGTGCAGAGACGGCTTCGCCGGAATCCAGGGGCCGGGGTGGAGGTTGCGGCTGATGCGTATCGGGCTTTGAAGAGTGAGTTTGATGGGGTCCACTTCTCCTACTTGTACCGCAAACAGAGCCCTATCCCAGTGTATACCCGACTACTTGACTTGATAGGGATCCCGTTTCAGGCACCAGGGTTGAACGGGGAGCTGATGGCTCCGGACCAACTGGTGAGATAGTCTTATAGAAACCCGTTCGGATCCGGGCTTTTGACCGGGTTGCTCCATGAGGGAGCACGGGCAGGATTCGTTCGAGCTCGGTGTCGAGAATTCTAAAGGGGGCCCCTCCAGAATAAGCATGCTTAAGAAAAAGAATTTACGCGCTATATTGGTTTGAAAAAAAGTGCGTGCATCTCTTATCTAGCGACAAAAGGATGGTTTTCTTAGTACTGTGGTTCTATAGGACGTGGCGAGTGAACGTGGACCTAGGTGTGAAAGTACTCGTGGTTGGGTGTGGGCTGGAGAAAAATATTTTTTGGGGGAATAACAAATTCTTAGGGTATTTTTCAAAGAGCAGCTTGTGAAGCCTTTTTTTTAGCGAATTTGTTTTGGGTTAGCGGAAACCGCGAGGGCAAGATCAGCCTGAAAGGTTTGGACAGTGCCTGTTGAGATGATCTCTTCCCTGGTTTGTAGGGGATCTACGTGAAGTGGATCTCGTTGAATTCCTTCCGCAACTTTATGGATTCCTTCCGGACCTTTGCCAGGTCTGCGCGTTCGTAGATCTCGCTCAGAAGGCCTGCAACATGTTCAAAGTCCTCTTCCTTGAATCCTCTGCGGGTCAGCTCATTGGTTCCAAGTCGTATGCCACGATCAACGATCAGGTTCGCACTTTCCAAGCGCTTGGTGAAATCTTCGATCTCCCTCGGATCGGTTATGTCGAGCATTACCTGATGTGACTCCGTATAGCCATAGTCCCGACATTTGACGGGGACCCCATACTCATCCAGCGCGCTTGCCAGAGCTTTCGAGTTGGCGATGACCTGTTTGGCATAGTCGGGTCCGACTCTATGCATCTCTTCCAATGCTTGAGCCAGGGCTGCTATGCGATTCCAGTGCGCATTATCGATCAGTCCGGGACGCTGCTTGTCCTTGACGGTTCCTTGGACATCCTTGGTCCCGAGGATCATACCCCCCTGTGGACCAAAGAAGCTCTTATGCGTCGAGCCCAGTAGTAGGTGTGCTCCGTCGGTGAGGGGTTTCTGGAATGAGCCTCCCGCGATAAGGCCTAGAACGTGCGATCCATCGTAGACGATTCCGGCACCAACCGTCTTGCACGCCTCATCGAGCTCCTTGACTGGATGTGGAAACAAAAAGTATGATTGTCCATAAACTACTAGTTTCGGCCTAGTCTCTTTGATCAAGTCGCTTGCCTCGTGGATCTTGATCCTCATCTTTTCGGGGTCGTATGGGAAGAAGAGATTCTTCACATTGGCGTATTCCGTGTAGCCTCCTGAAGCTCCGAGACCTTCATAGCCGCCATCGTTGGGACCGACCATCAAAACCGAGTCGCCGGGCTTTGTGAGGGTGGAGACTGCGATCATATCTGCGACATGTCCGGAGAGCGGCCGTAGACTGGCCCAGTCCGCATGGAAGACTTTGCATGCTAATTCTTCGGCTAGGGTTTCGAGTTCGTCCATGTAGCGTGTTCCGCGGTAGAAATTGTCGTCTGCTCGGTATCTATGACCCATGTCACTGGTGAGGAGTCGTCGGACGCGAGGGCTCGTGATGTTTTCTGAGGGTATCAGGTTGAGGCATTCTTCGCCGCGCCATCTGTCATGGGACGCGACCGTCTCTTGTATCCGGCTAGTAATGGATGGCAATGTGATTGTCGAGGGGGACATTTGTTTCTTGGTAGAGGAAGAGTGCTGAAGAGTTTTGTTGGATTAGTCTAGACTCTTCTGCCTCTGCGACCGCCGGGACGGCGAGTGCCGTCGTGCGGTACCGGTGTCACATCCTCGATCCTACCGATACGGAAGCCGTGTCGCGCGAGCATTCGGATTGCCGCCTGGGCTCCTGGACCTGGAGTCCGTGCGCCGTGACCGCCGGGAGCTCGGACTCGGATGTGTAACGAGGTTATGCCCTTGTCCTTGGCCATTTTGGCAGCCGCTGCCGCAGCTTGCATTGCAGCGTAAGGTGTGCCTTGTAGACGATCGGCCTTGACATGTTGTCCGCCAGCGCTTCGGCTTACCGTTTCGGCACCGGTTAGGTCGGTGATATGGACCATTGTATTGTTGAATGAGGAGTAAATGTGGGCAATTCCCCAGCGTTCCTCTGGCGTCTTGGCTTCTGCCATCGTGCTACCCTGGAATCTGGACGGTGGACTGGTTTGACGAATTTAAACTCTTACCAGGGCAGATGCCGACTCATCGTATATCGTGGCTTGTTTCTTTAGCCGGAAGGGGACTTTTTGATTGTACACGCGCTAACAATGCGTTTCATTCTGCCCGCTGACCAGGACTGGTCCAAGATCCTGATCTGCTGATTGGCAGAGCCGAAACCTTGTACCGAGACATTTCCGGGACGAGTTTCCAAGCATTCCTGTACAATCTAGAAACCCGGAATACGGTGGAAACGATCTCTGGGAGACTAGACGGGATCTTGAGGCGTTTTTTGGTCATCTGAGATCTTGAAGGCCGCCAAGGAGAAGTTTGGGGAACCCAAGACTCTACTGATCCATCATGTTGCGGCGTACCTTGCTGGTGGAGGTGTAACAACTTCCATCCCGAGGCCTATTGTATCGAGCCCGGAATAGTAACATCCAGAGAAGCGTCTTTTTCTCGTGAATGTGGAAACGCAAGAAGTTCATGGGTTGTACTGCGGCCGCGAATCTGAGGTGGTTGAGTGTGTGATTCGCATGAGCAACCGGATAGATCGAAGGAGATCGCATGAGTTCTCACCTGCAACTCAGACATTTCGGACTCAGTTACGCTAGTGGTAAGATTAGGGTGGATCGAGACCAGATAGAATCATGCCCAGTCGTAGCCTCTTCCGGCTCTTGCACGTTCCACCTGATCTCGCGGCTCAATTGAGAGAATCGGTAGACGAGGCTTTTCAGAGTCTGGGTGGAACAACGGCAGAGCTGCTTCTTCATTATGCTCGACAGAGACATCATGTCAACATGAAAGATCTTCCGCGGGGGATCGACGAGTTAGACAAAGCCTTGAAGGAGATGCTCGGCACGGGAAGAAGACTGGTAGTCGATCAATGTGCAGAGATACTAAGTAGAAGATTAGGGAAAAACATCCAGGCTAGGACTGACCGGCTTTCAGATGTGTTTCGACAGGTTCTCAAGGTCTATCGTGCTAGACCCTCGAAAGCCGAAGAGGAGGTCACCTCTTTAATGGGTGATTTCGAGAACCAAGAAGAATCCCTCATTTCCCAAACCGAGATCGAATAGACCTTAGCTGAACGCGGCTCAGAGAGAGCCGTTAACGTCTAAACTGAGATTAAGGCGGAGAAGAAGCCCATTATGATATCGCGTATAGAAATCAGAAAAGTGTGCCTCATGGTCTTCTGGTCCTCCGAAAACTTTGACAGCCTGGCGATTCTGAAATAGATGGGCGGGTGCGGGTCAAACCGAAACCAGTCGAACAGCTTTGATCCAGGATTGTATTTTTCGTGATAGAGCTGCCGGAATCCTATCTTCGTCAACGCGGAGGCCAGTGCTCTAGGCGTTCCTAGGACCAGCGCGGATTCGGTGTCAGCGCGAGTCTCGAGAACTTTTCCGACGAGGTAGATCCCACCGAAGGCGACTACGAAATAGAAGAGGCCGAGAGAGTATAGGAGCGGTGTCCAGAGAAAGACTCTTCCCAAGAACTCGAACGAGGTCGCGCCGAACAAGATAACGGGATCATGACCCTTTACATGTCCCAGTTCGTGCCCGATCACAGCCTCCAGTTCATCATCGTTGAGATCCTCCAGCGAACCAGCCGTGATCATTACTGTGGATCGGCTTGACGATATTCCGGTTGCGGCAGCATTGGACACTAACGTGTTCGCAACGGTGATCTTCGGAGTCTGCCGATTGAACTTCTCCGAGACCTCTTCAACAATCCTGTATACGTTTCTCGTCCTGACCGTGATATCTTTTCCGTTGGCTATGATACCATGTCTGAGTAGTGCACCGATGACCGTTGACTTGAGCTCTTCGATGGCCGCGGCCGAATAAGCAACAGTAGCGCTTCTCATTATCTCCTCTCGAATTTGTGAGAGAATCTTCTTGCCGTGCTGTGAGATTGACTTGAGGGTTTCCGGGTTGGACCGGACGCTAGCAATCGTTACAAGAGATCTTTCAGCACTTGGGCGTACATTTCCGACTCTGTAAATGATTCTATCAGAGAATACCAGAGCAACAAATTGGACAATGAGCAATACAAAAACCGCGTAGGTGCCGACAATGAAGAACAAGGCGAAGCCTAGGACCATTAACCAGAGAAACAGGCTGGTTGTATTTCCAGCGAAGATTTTCTTGGTAGCGTTGGCCATTCGGCCTCGTTGATCCGGCGCTTCGGAGTGCTCCCCGGTTGCGCCGATGACGAAGTAGAGGCTGCTAGTCTTTATGTTCTCAAAATAGGAGAGTATGATTTCTTCGATTTCATCAGCGGTTCTCTCGATTACGTTTTCCAGGGATTTGTCGTTCGTGTCCAAGCCGGGAAAGTCGACCTCGATGGCAGCTTGGCTTACGGTAAGTGTCACTGAGAGCGGATTTGGAGTTTCAGTTCCTAGAGGCTTGAGTTTCCAGTATAGTTCGAACCCCCTCAGGCTCTCGACTTTGCGATAGGAGGGTTCCTCGATGAGCTTCATGTTAGGACGGATGTAGTATCTATCAATGAACTCTGCAAGTCCCGCTATCGCAGCTTCTGGAACATCGCGTTGAATAACTACCCGTCTAGTTGTCCGAGTGGCGGATGTTGCAGAGGTCGTTTCCATGAATCAAGAACTCCTAATCCAGCCTAGTTAGCCTTGTCTAAGCGGCTCAAATAGGTTCGGCCGGTTGATGCTTCAACCGTGAGAAAAGCTTCTCCATGTCAAGCTTGAAAAATACTATGCCAAATAACAGGAACACTACAGATAACAGGATTGAAGTAACTAATCGGGATAGGCCAAAGAGCCCTGTTTCGGGAAATATCTGTCCAAAGCTGGCGTATTCTAAGCCGATCTCAATGAAACCTTTGACTAACTTCGCGAGGAATGTGACAGTGAACAACCGGACGAGTTTTGCACTGTTTGCGCCGGCCACGATGTAGACATAATCGTCCAATGGAAGGCCGGGAATTACTGCGGTTACGAAAACTACGGCCAGAAAACTTCTGTGCCGAAGCCAGCGTTCGAGCAGATTGACGTTTCTGTTTTTCCGTAATTGCCCTTTCGCACTCTTGCCACCATAATAAAGCACGAGTTTGGCCAGAGATGCTCCAATGGCGGTGACGAGAACCACTAGGACGAAAGCGTTGATCGTAAACCCGTAGGCGAAGAGTACCGTTGTCGCGAGGAGAGTGTAGGATGCTCCGAAGAAAGGGGTCGCATTTGATATGAATGCTATAACAAACAAGAATAGAATTGAAAGTAAGCTTAGAGCCAATAGGAGCGTCCTCTTCTTATGCCCGGTAACCCTCGACTTGTGTAGTTGAACTCTTACATCCGGAACATTGCAAGGAAGCTTGTGGTTAGTGGGGAAAACGGCAAATTAGCGATGTGTGGGCATTCTAGCTGAACAATTCCAGCGAATCGCTTGCGTTAGAGCAGGGGCTGGACCACTTTCTGGTACAAGCGCTAAATCAGAAGGAAGCCTTCAATTTTCTCTGGAAGGTGCGCTCGCGAGATCATCGCTGTCTGTCGTATTCGGCATTGCCCGTTCCTTACTCTTTCCAGTCTTTCGCCCGGTCTTCTTCTCTATGCTGCGAAGGTTTACCTCCCGGACCAGTGCTTCTGTTATGAAGTCGAGGGAGTCAATCTTCTCCTGGATTTGAACGTCGGTTATCTTCAGTGGATGCTCAGGGATTAGGAGGTTATCGTTTGAGGCGACAAAGTGTTCCCAGTTTATTCCTACGTCAAGCACCGTATCTGCGAGCTCTTCGTCTGTTAGGGTGACAGTCTTCGCTGTGTTGACGAAGTTTTGAAACTCCTCATCTGGGACCTGTAGGTCAGTTATCGTCCTAATTGGCTTGGAGACGGTTCCGCCTAGTTCGTGTGCGAGAACGTGTGCGATAAAAGTGAAGTTTTCAATCTCGGTGAAATGTTTCATGCGTATTTCTAGTGGAGTCTCGCCGAACGGGTTGGAGTCAGGGAAGTCTGAGATTTGCGGAGCCCCTGTTTGCTGGTCGATGAAACGGAAAACCCTTGATAGTCTTAACGGGTTCATCAGGCTAATGTTTTTTCCCGATGGTTCAAGTTCGGTCCAGGATTCCCTTTCTTTAGTTTCCGAGGCCATGTTCTAATCTGACGCTCGGTTATGATTTGGGTATTCATTTCTGATCTGCCACCAACCCCTGGACTCGACGGTACCCTAGCCAGAAAAAAGGCTGGGGAGGGATGTTTACGCTCGTGCCGAGACTATGGAAGGGACTGAGGTTTTTGCCAATAGCTCGTCGAGACGTTCGAAGGATTCGTTGATTCCCTGTTCCATGCCTGATCCAACCATCCCGTCGCGATCGGCGACTGACTGAAAGACGGAGTGTATGGCGAGTCTAGTTCTTCCTCCGGGTAGTTCCTCGAATCTTGCTGTCTCCAAACTGACATGTCCCTTCTCGGGTAGTCCTTCGAATTCGAAGGTGTCGATGAGTCTCTCGGGGGGGAGGACTTCGTGGTTCACGCCGTGAAATCCGAATGTGTTGCCTTTCTCGTCTGTATGCGTGTATCGCCACATTCCTCCGGATCTAGGCTCGAACTTTTCCAGATTCATCTTGTACTTTCTGGGTCCGAGCCATTGTACGTACAGCTTTGGGTCTGTGAATGCTTTGAAAACGAGTACTCTGGGCGCGTCGAACTCGCGTGCTATGAATAACTCCTGCTTCCCCGGTTCCGCGGTGACCTGGGTTTTGTTTCTTGCCATTCAATCACCTCCTTTTCTTTTTGATCGTTCTTCGTTTCTCCGCCTGCAATACCTTGTCCAGTTGATCGAAACGTTGGTCCCACTGCTCTGTCGTTCGCTTGATCCAGTCTTCGATTTGATGCATCGTGCGCGGGTTGAGGCTGTATATGCGTTTCTGGGCGCTCTTTTCCAGACGCACCAGATCTGCTTCGCGTAGGACCTTGAGATGCTGAGAGATTGCCGGGTGGCTTACGGTGAAATTGTCGTAGATGTCCGTTGCAGTCATCTGACCGTTGATCGCGATGAGTTCTATGATGTTGCGCCTTGTGGGATCGGCGAGTGCGCTGAACAATCGCTGGCTCACAATGCTTCTCTCGTGTCTTCTATGGACAAGTTGTTAAGTGACTATCTAATTAAGACCTAACTTAATAAGCCTTAGGACTCAATTGCAACAAAAAAACTAGTCCGATATAGGCTCCCGGACAATCAGGACTGGGACTGTGATTCGGGTTTTGTGCTTTCCTCCACAATGGAGTACTTTCCATCTGGATGCAGCTCAAAGTACTCTGGGTAGCCCCACGGATTGCCTTTCACGTGTTGTGCGAAGAATGTTGTGTACGTGTTGTGAGAATAGCCCTTGACTACTTGCGCAACACTGCCCGGCGTGAAGAGCTTGGCAAGTTTACCCGTCCCAATCGCACTCTTGATGTCTTCAAGCAATCTAGCCATCGATATCTGCAACAAAAACAGTTACGCCGTAACATATACCCTCTTTGGTCTGCCAGTTTGGTCCAGGTCTATCATGGCTCGGACAATCCTCTGTCAACGATAACTGAACAGAAGGAGTGATCTACGACTGGGACTATCCTTTTTCTCAACGGCTCTTTAACGGCTACCGGGTTCGCTCATGGTTGACCCATACCATATCTAGGAATTCTCCATAGTGTCCGTCCTGACGCTTACCACATCTCCTACATTCTCTACGGTTGTAGCGTGGATAATCCCAAGAATGACGTATCAGACACCTAATCGCTACCAAGGCTGGTGCCTGTCAAGTATTATCCGTTGCAAATGAGATCATCGTGAGTTATTGCTGTTATGTTTCAGTCTGATGTCCGTCCAGTTTGACTTGTACGAGCCCTGTGTTTTCGGAATGCGTCCTTTCGAGAAGCTCAAGATTGGGCAGATCCCGGGGAATCAAAAGGCTACTGGAAGAGCGGGATGCCATCGACAGCGACGATAAGTATTTGAGGAGAAATGACCCGGAGAAGCCATAGGTCAGGAGCAGCCTCCTAAGCGCCAGTCCGTCTTCTCCTCTCCGAGACTGTGTCAATAGCAAAGATGGTGTTACAATGCCAATGATTCCTAAGGAGGTGCAGCTGCGAGTAGCAGATGCTAATCAGCGGGATGTAGGTCATGGAAAGGTACGGATGGACAATGAGACGATGCAGAAACTTTCGATTACGGCCGGTGATTTTGTAGAAGTTCACGGAAAACGATCAACCGTAGCCGTAGCATGGCCAGCCTACGCGGAAGACCAGGGCAAGGAAATAGTCCGCGTCGATGGATTGCTCCGGAGAAACGCCGGCGTGGCACTCAACGAATATGTTACGATAAAGAAAGCCGAGGTCAAAGATGCACTGACCATGGTCTTCGCCCCAACCGACGTCCGGCTAAGTGTGGATGAAGAGTTCGTGGGCTTCGTGAAACGCCGCTTCATGGGCATGCCCTTCGTCGAAGGAGACATGACCTTACTCAGCATATTTGGAAGTGCAGTACCCTTGATCTCTACCAGGATCCGCCCACATGGACCAGTAAAGATTACAGAATCCTCAGTTGTCCAGGTGATGAGTGAGATCGCCCCGGAGAGGAAGGGGATTGCCATTGTAACTTACGAGGATATCGGGGGGCTTCATGGAGAGATTCAGAGAATCCGGGAAATGGTTGAGCTTCCCCTACGCCATCCGGAACTGTTCCAGAGGTTGGGAATTGAGCCTCCGAAGGGCGTATTTCTCTACGGTCCACCTGGTTGTGGCAAGACATTGCTGGCCAAAGGTGTGGCTAACGAGTCGGACGCGAACTTCTACGTGATATCTGGACCGGAAATTATTTCAAAGTTCTACGGCGAGTCAGAGGCTCGGTTGCGAGAAATTTTCCAGAAGGCCTTGGAGACTGCGCCCAGCATCATTTTCATCGACGAGTTGGACGCAATCGCTCCGAAACGTGAAGAAGTAACTGGTGAAGTGGAGCGGAGAGTTGTAGCCCAACTTCTCTCTCTGATGGATGGAATGAGCGCTAGAGGCAACATCATAGTAATTGGGGCCACTAACAGGCCCAATTCTATTGATCCGGCGCTGAGACGTCCAGGACGTTTTGATCGAGAGATTGAGATTGGAGTACCGGACAAATTGGGCCGGTATGAGGTCTTGCAGATTCACACTCGAACTATGCCGTTGGGCTCGGATGTTGACCTTCATCGCTTAGCTGACATATGTCACGGGTATACTGGGGCTGACGTCTCAGCGCTGTGCAGGGAAGCCGCCATGAAGGCTCTGCGAAGATACCTGCCCGACGTTAACCTCGACGAACGAATACCAAGCAGTATTCTGGAAAAGATGGAGGTTAGATTGGAGGACTTCATGGTAGCTTATCGCGAAGTAACGCCAACAGCTATGCGGGAAGTCTATATCGAGGTTCCGTCCGTCCAGTGGACCGACGTGGGCGGTTTGACCGAAATGAAGCAGGAGCTGCAGGAAGCTGTAGAGTGGCCTCTGAACAAGCCTGAGGTGTTCAAACGGGTCGGGATTAGGCCACCGAAGGGGATACTGCTGTATGGACCACCTGGATGTGGTAAGACGATGCTGGCCCAAGCTGTGGCCACTGAAGGAGAAGCCAATTTCATCTCGATCAAGGGCCCGGAGCTGTTCAGCAAATGGGTTGGTGAGTCTGAGAAGGGTATACGCGAGGTTTTCAGGAGAGGACGAACGGCAGCGCCTTCGATCATCTTCTTTGATGAGTTAGACTCAGTGGTTCCCCGCCGAGGAATAGGCGGCGACGCCGACGTTTCGGATCGAGTGCTAAGCCAACTCTTGACAGAGATGGACGGAATCGAGTCCCTAGAAAACGTGGTGGTCATAGGAACAAGCAATAGACCAGACATTATCGACCCCGCGATCCTCCGGCCTGGAAGGTTCGACAGACTCATCTACGTTCCCCCACCGGATCATGCGACAAGACTGCAAATCTTCAAGATTCATACCAAGAATATGCCCCTTGCCAGAGATGTGGAATTGGATCAGATGGCGTCCCGGGCCGCTGGCTATTCGGGAGCCGACATTGAAGCAGTCTGCCGCGAAGCGGGCCTTGTGGCATTGCGGCAAAACATCGAAGTCAAGGAGGTTACCCCGGAGCATTTCAGAGATGCTATTGAACGGATCAAGCCGAGCATCACACCGGACATGGAGAACTGGTACCAAGGATTCCGGAAAGGATTCAAGAAAGAACGAGCTCCGGTTTCAATAACGTAGACTTGTAACTCGTTTCCGGGTGACCCCGCGATTTGGTTAAAGACAGGGGTCCTCTCTAACGAGAGCAATGGGCTCAGCTGATTCTATGAAATCCTCTTACCGAGACTGTTTCTTCTTACTGGCACACCATTCACAGTCACAGGTACAACGGTCATTGTGACCCGCAATTGTAATCTGAATGCGGCTCATTCCTCTACCAACCTTAGTCCCAATACTCCTGTCATGCTCAAAAGGACATTTCGACATCCAGTTTCCCTATACCTAGGCTAGATTTTGACTTACAACTCATGAAGGCATCAAAAAAGCAACTCTATGTTCGAGGTTAATGAGGTGTACAGAGGGTTGGATTCCCCAACTCAATCGCGGTGTCACTGCTAGTTGAAAAAGTGTCCTAACTCTATTGCTTGTAACGGAAGCGTGCCTATAAGCGACGGGGGTAGGAGCGTGGTGGGACCCGATCCCTTGCGCTTTCAGGTTCGAGTGTTGAATTGTTTTGTCAGATAAGGGTAGGGCGTTTATCAATATTGAGAATGTTGTCGCTTCAGCGACATTAAAGCAGAAGATTGACCTCAACGCGATCGTTCGGGTCTTTCCGGGGGTTGAGTACCGCCCAGAGCAGTTTCCGGGTTTGGTTTACCGGTTGAAGAAGCCCAAGACCGCGACCCTGATATTCAGCTCAGGAAAGATGGTCTGCACCGGCGCAAAATCTGAACGCCAAGCTCATAAGGCGGTCTTGAAAGTGGTTGACGAACTAAAGAGGGACGGGATTGTAATCCCCGGTAGGCCGGAAATTGTGATCCAGAACATTGTCGCCTCCGCCGGCCTAGGCGGCCACATTGATCTGGAGAAGGTGGTCTATGGTTTGAAGAAGACCATGTACGAACCTGAACAGTTTCCAGGACTTATCTACCGTATGGACGAGCCGAAGGTTGTGATTCTTATCTTCGCCAGCGGCAAACTGGTCTGCACCGGGGCCAAGAAAGAGATTCAGGTTCACATCGCAGTGAATAAGCTTCAGGAGATTCTCGAGTCGAAGAACCTGATCACTTACGAGGGCCCAGAGAAACCGCGCTTGCCACCTCTACCCACGAAGCCCGCAGCCTAGCCGTTTGCATCCGGCTCCTATGCATCCTCACACAGAGCGTTAGACTTCGGCAAGAAGAATAGCTATTCCGCCCAGCGAGACGCGTCCATAGTAGGCTTTTCTTCTGTAATCCAAGAGGCATGACGAGTATGATGTACCTCAAAACACCTATAGGCAGCGAAACCGTTCCATCTGCAAAGGTGAAAGATAGGATGCGCAATCCGTTCCGAAGAAAATCCAAGAAGACATCAGACGCAGAAACAGCAAAATAAGTCGAGATCGATTCTCCTGGAAGACTTCCCTTCTCTAAGGGGCCTAGGACAGGCAAGACGACCAGAGGGAGGATTCGGACAATCGAGAGGGGACCCTTAGGTCCAAAGAACCGTTTCTTGTTCTTCATCATCTGGTCAGCGGATTCTCAATTCGCTTATATCTCAGCTTGGGAGGTCGGCCTTTCGAATGACTGACAACCTTGACCGGAACTTCAGTCTTGCCAAGAAAGATCACAGTGGCTGTCGAGGGTTCGCCACCTTCGCTTAAGGCAGCAGAGTACGCTCTAGAACTTGCCTCGTTAACAGGGTCGGCAGTCATAGCACTTCACGTAATTCTTCTCCCCCAGTATATCGACGAGCAAACGAAATCCCGCCTTAGAGAAGAATTGACAGCAAGAGGCGAGAAAGTTCTTGACCAAACCAACAACATGCCCAGAAAGAAGGAGGTCATTTTCACTCGAAGAATTCTCGAAACGAACACATCTATCGCGTTGACCATATGCAATTTCTCGGAACGCGAAGGCGCAGATCTCATAATACTAGGGGATAGGACTGAGGTTTCTCCTGTTGCCAGACTGATGCTCGGAAGCGTGGCCACTGGGGTCGCAAATAATGCGAGTTGTCCTGTTCTTGTCGTAAGGTAAGAAGTAACCTGGGTCACAGGGAGGAATAATTTGGGTAATCCGATTAGAATAGGAAATCGTGAAGATCTCATCTTCATCCTTTCTGAAGCGTCCACGCTGGAGCATATGGTAATGTGCGAATATCTTTTCGCGGCTTTCAGTCTCAAACGTGGGACAGGCGAGGAACTGACTAGTGACCAATTGAAGGCCGTTACAAAATGGGAACGAGTCATATCTGATGTAGCAACTCAGGAAATGCTTCATCTCTCCCTCGTCAATAACATGCTAACAGCCATCGGAGCTGCACCCTACTTCGGCCGTCCGAATTTTCCGCATCCCTCAAATTATTTTCCGCCGAGCATTCAACTCGTGCTTCTTCCGTTTGGCGAGGAAGCTCTAAGACAATTTCTGTATCTTGAGCGACCGGATGGGATGGCTATCGAAGGCGTGCCTGGGTGGGAAGCTATTGGTGCCCTTCCTGAGAAGGAAAGAGGGACGGGAATTGTCCCGGAGCAGCAGTATTTTTCCACGATTGGTAATCTCTATCGGGGAATAGAGAATGGGTTCTCGAATCTGGTCAAGAAGTACGGTGAGAAGCGAGTCTTCATCGGTGGTAGCGAAGCGCAAGCGACAAGTGAGTACTTTGGATGGCCCAAGCTCACCCCTGTGACGGATCTGCAATCAGCTACGAAAGCGGTCGAGGCCATTGTTACCGAAGGGGAAGGCGCGAGAGGTGACTGGACAAACGCGCATTTCGGCAAGTTTCTCGGCATTCTTAACGAGTATATGGAGATGAAGAAACAGAATGCTGATTTCGCTCCAGCAAGACCCATGGTTCCCGCGTATGTCAGGCCACCAAATGATACAGAGGCACAGATAACCGACCCCTTGACCAGTGGAGTCGCTGATTTGTTCAACGCAACCTACGGCGTTGTACTCACTGTCTTGAGCCGGTTCTTTACTCGTGGAGATGCAACTACTGAAGAGCTTAGAAAACTCAGCGACGCTGCGGTTCAACTAATGACGAATATCATTAAGCCGCTAGGGGTTCTCTTGACGACTTTGCCTGTTGGTCCTCATCTTCCCGGTATAACGGCTGGTCCATCTTTTGAGATGTACCGTAGGCCGTACCTTCTTCCTCGACGTGAGGAAGCTAGACTGATTCTTCATGAGCGGCTCACTGAGCTGTCGGACGACGCTGCTAGGTTGGCGGGGAGTCCGTCTGTGCCTAGGGAATTGAGAGTGATTGAAGTTACCCTCAGAGAGCTTGCGATCTTCTTATCTTAGGTCGAAAGCTAGAATTTGACAGCTGGTCGGGGGCCCCTGGTTTTGAGGGTGTACCCTTGGCTAGGGCTGTAGCTCACGCCCTAGACACAGCCCGAGGGACAGAGCACGGGCCTCTCAAGACTCAGAATGGTCATGTGTGCCCGCCATTTGGAAGTTAGCTCGTCGAGTAGCTTCTCTTGGAAACAAGAACAATATTCAATTAGACAGCGCACTGATTGCTGAGAACTAGGCCGAAAGTAATTGGTTCATGTCAGCGGGGGTCCCGAACTTCCGACGTTGGCGGAGCGTTTCATAGGCCTGCTCCGGTTACCTTACCCAATCGGATGCATCGTCGTAGTTGGAGTCGCACTCGTGGCCTCAATTACGCAACTAGGTTTGATCTTTGCGGAATCCGCAAGCTTCCAGCTGAATGCAATCGTAGGGTCGATGCTTCTAGTCTATGCATTATATGCACCTCGATTTATGCGTGAGAAGGTTCTACAAACAGATCGAGCGATCTCAGGATTGCTGCCCAACGGAGGGCAAGAGTATCACATGCTCTTCGGCAGAATCTCTGCTTATAGGCCTCAACTGATTCTCTTCATATTATTCTGGGTTTTCACATTCTTTAGCTTCTCAGCGGATCCATTTAGGTTCCTGGTCGATAACATCTCCTATTCCTCCGTGCTAAGTTTAGGGATCTCGTCCACGCTCTGGACCTACTATAGTGCCTTAAGAGGAATCCACAAGATGGGAGCTGTCTCGCTGAATCTGCGTCCTTATTTCACCGATGCACTTCTGGGATTGCGTCCTATTGGGTCTCTAGCGCTCTATCTGGCCGGGGCTTATTTTGCAGCGTTGAGCTTGGGAGTCCTTAACACACTAGCTTTTCCGACTCCATTGTCCGGGTACATTGCGCTTGGAGTCATGACTCTTCTAGGTTTCGTGTTCTTCTTTCTTCCATTGATAAGATTGCATAGACGTATGCTTCTGCAAAAGAAGCTGGAAAGGAGCAAGATCGCGGAGAAGATGGCTGGAATATTTCGCGAAGATAATGAAAGCAATGAGCAAACCGAAATGACACGAATGTTCAGGTTGGATATGATGGAGCGTAAGATTTCATCAATAGCGAGCTGGCCTTTTGACATTCAGATCATAGGCAGGCTTCTGGTCCTCGTTCTCTCGGTGACAACTGTCCTCATAGCACGCGTGATTGCCTTCTATCTCAAGATAGTCGTACCTCTAGGATAGCGTCTTTGCAGAAAAAACTCGCATCACTACATAGCTTTCCTAGTTCATTCGGCCTGCCGCTCTAAGTATGCGAAGAGCGTTTAGGGTTATCATCTCATTCGGTTCATTCCGGCCCCAATCAACTATTTCCACGTTTGACACGGCGAGTTTCGCTCGGTTCTTGCGTTTCAAGCTCCAGTAGTATCCTTCGGGTTTCCACAGTCCGTCCTTCCGCCTTTTTGACTCGACGAGATCGATAGCATCTTTGGTCCGAGGGTCTCCCAATTTGTCTGCGCGTTGTAGCATTACTAGTGCTTGGAGAATACCATAGTGCCAGTACAATGGATAATGAAGCTCAGTGAAAGAGTGAATCGACCTGTAGACTTTCGAGTGAAAGGTCTCAGGCTGGCGCACCTCTTCAGATCGACACGAACGGTAGACCCGGTGCTTGAGAAAGAATTCGGCAGCTTTCTCCGCAGAGTCTAGCGCACCTTTGTCGTCGGTCTCACGGTAGTATTCGACCAGTCCCCACATTGTCGAAAGACTCTCATTGAACGAAGAGTGCTTCGCGTCCTCTTTCCGGTCACAATTCCACCCGCCATCAGGCCACTGCCACCGTATCAGGGACTCTGCGAGCTGTTTGACGCAAGGATCATCGGCGATTCCTAAACGGCTGCAGACCGCGAGTGCATTTCCTTCTTGTGAAGCGCATCTTCGGTAGAGTCCGTTGATCTTGGGAAC
>Ga0099793_10000010_pt1 | contig 39063 bp, 23 predicted proteins | sample Rivendell_Oct201_9_FD_77319 | JGI IMG/M metagenome (GOLD analysis project Ga0099793, IMG submission 77319) | Vadose zone soil and rhizosphere microbial communities from the Eel River Critical Zone Observatory, Northern California to study diel... | ecosystem: Environmental > Terrestrial > Soil...
AACCGAGTGATTCGTCGTTGGACATGACCAGGGCGCGCTCGACCACGTTCCGGATTTCCCGGACGTTGCCGGGCCAATCGTAGGCCGTGAGCATTTCCATGCACTCATCGTCGAACCGCTGATAGGGTTTGCCGTATTTCCTGGAAAATGTCCTGAGGAAATACTCGACAAGCAGAGCAATATCCTCCTTACGCTCTCGAAGCGGAGGAATAAAGATCTCAATGACGCTCAAGCGGTAGTAAAGGTCTTCCCTGAGCTCCCGGCTCTTCAGGGCCAGGCCCACATTCTTGTTTGTCGCGGCGATCATCCGGACGTCGACTTTTACTTCTTCCTTCCCTCCAAGCCTCCGGAACTTCTGAGTTTCAATGGCGCGCAGGAGTTTTGCCTGCGTCTCCAGGCTCATCTCGGCGATTTCATCGAAAAACAACGTGCCATGGTTTGCCAGCTCAAAGCATCCGGGCTTCTTCAAAAGCGCACCCGTGAACGCGCCTTTCTCATGACCAAATAATTCATTTTCGATCACGTCCTTCGGCAGCGTGGCGCAATTCAATGCGACAAATGGCATGCTGGACCTGTTGCTCTTGAGGTGGATCAGCCGCGAAACAACTTCCTTCCCCGTTCCGCTCTCCCCGGTGATTAAGACTGTGGTCTGAGATTTCGCAACGAGGTTGACGGCAGATCGTATTTCACAGATCGCCGGGCTCTGGCCGACAAGAACCGGTTCTGCGTCGTCTGAGTGGGAAACGCTCTCCGTACCCTTCGGTGGAGTTCCGGGGATGTGCGCCAGGGCCCGCAAGATCGATTCCGAGATCCGCGCATCGAAATGTTCGCTGATAATAAAATCGGTGGCGCCGGCTTTCATGACCCGGACGGCGTCTTCCACCGCGCCTGCTCTGGCATTGATGATAACTTTCGTCGCCAGATTTTCCCGTACGACGAACTGCAGCAGATCGAACACCGGATCGCGGACTGAATCACACCGCGTTACCAGCACTGGATAGCCGCCCGAGAGCAATGCCTCCCGCACGCGGCCTAACGAGTCTAATTCGTTGATCGCGATGTCGACAGGTTTGAGCCTTTCACTGAGGGAGAGACTGCTCTCGCCGTTCAGTGACCAAAAAAGTATCGAATTCGGTAACACGAGAACTCCCTTCTGTGTGCTACGTGCGCGGAACTACCTGGTACGAATCCGGTACAAAAATCCCGTTCGTGTTATAGACTTATCAGATGAGATGGCGCTTCCGTCGGTTTCAGCATGCCTCGAGCGACCTCGGGAGCGGTGCGAGCTCTCCGCACATTGAGCAAAAGTAAGATCCAATTTCTCTAATTGAGAATCTAACCGGCTCGTGAAGGAAGGCGCCTGACTCTTTGCGGCAGAGAGCGAGCTTAATTTATGCTTTCCGAAGCCAAGTGTCAAGTCAAATTTAGACTTAACCAGGGAACAATCCGTGACAGGCGTCACTAATTTTTCGATTTTCCCAAATCTGCAGGCGCGCGGCGCACACTCAAGATCGGGTGCCGGAGATTGAGTAAATTCGCGGCCAATTCTGCCTGATTTGACACACTTCCGGTGGGAACAGTTTATCCGATTCTCTCCATTGAGCTTGCGAGGAACGATTCATCCCGAACTTGCGCCCGCGAGCTTGGTTGACGATTCGCATTCGGACAACACGCCGATGCGGATTCAAAGTTCCGAAGACCATTCGTGGAAGTCGCATCCTCCTTTTATCATAATCTTTGAGAGCTCTCCCTTCACGGAAAGATTCATCGCCCGCCACTCGCTTTCCGACATGTAAGATCCGAACGTGATCGCTGATTCGGAAGTTCGGCGGGGTAACGACGGGCGGAAGAACCGGAAGATAAATTCTCAAACTGAACAAATTGATAACATCCGGCAGTAGAACCCGCCGCCCTACCCCTTTGTATTCGTAGAAAATTGCTATGAGACCGCCGGTCAGAAAGTAGGTCCGTATCTTGTGCGAATTATCACAGGACGTTTTTCGGACTGTTGAATGTCGTGGACGCTATGGATATTTTGCGCACGCTTAAAAATGGAAACCCACTGATTTCAAATGAGTTACCACGAGGAGCTTCGTCGGCATGATTAGCCCGCTAGGATCGACACTCCCGGAGCCGGGCATCGCCCGCGGTGCGCGCCGCCGGTACTTCCGGGAGGAGACAAGATACGAATCCTGGGGTGCCCAGGGTAAACTTCTGGCCCTCCAGGAGGCTCTTGTAGATGCGGGTGTCAGCCCCCGCGATTTGACCCCCTGGCACATCGACATGGAGCGTATCGTTGATTACATCTTTCCCCGGACGTTTCTCCTCTATAAGAGAGCTCTGGTCTCCGGCTCGCTGAGCAGAAGCGTCAGGATGCATTCCGCAAAATTAAGCCGCGATCTCTCCGACTACCTGGTTGACGCCGCGAAGCGGTACCGGGTCGTCTGCGAGGAAGCCTCGGCGAAGTTCTCCCTCCCGGTGGATCAGATCGAGGAAATCCTCACAGATCCCCAATTATCGAATGATGAAGCCGGAGTGACATTTCTATGAAAATGATCGAGTTCCTCGCTTTGAACTTCTCCGCCCTGTTTGGCCTGACGGCCGCCTATGTGATTTTCCTCCGTGCGCTGCACCGCAAGAGGGCTCGCCTCAACCCGGGACTCGAGCCGATCCGATGTTGATTTCAAGAAAAAAATGTGATATCATTGTGGCGAATTTTGAATCTCCGCGCTCGCGCGGAGGCGCCGGGCGGGGAAGTATTCGAAGAAATGAGGAAAGTGATTTTCATGAAGTAGAGACAAACGGCAATGGTTGCAATTTCAACAAACTGAATCTGATTTGGGTCGAACCATTCTACGATATTGGCGGCGTGACGAAATCATTCAACGGAAAACTGATCCTCGCGTTCGCGGCGGTTTACACGATCTGGGGCTCGACGTTTCTGGGCATTCGTATTGCGATCGAAACTATTCCGCCATTTCTTATGGCGGGAATTCGATTCACCGGAGCCGGGGTTCTCTTATATCTTTGGGCTCGCGCCCGGGGAGCGAAGGCGCCGGCGCTCATCGAGTGGCGATCGGCTGCGATCGTCGGCGCCGCTCTGTTCTTCGTCAGCAACGGCGGAGTCTCATGGTCCGAGCTTCGCGTCCCGTCGGGCATCACCGCCCTGCTTGTCTCCACTGTGCCGTTGTGGTTTGTGATATTGGAATGGCTCTGGCACGGGGGAACGCGGCCCACCCGCAAAATCGTGGCAGGTTTGATTATCGGCTTCAGCGGCGTGTTGCTGCTCGTCGGCCCCGGTGAATTGTTCGGTCAGGGATCGATAGACCTCGTTGGCGTGGGCGTGCTCATGATCGCCAACTTTTCGTGGGCAACCGGCTCACTCTACTCTCGCCGGGCAAAGCTTCCATCCTCTCAACTGCTCTCTGCGGGAATGCAGATGACTGCGGGCGGAGTCGTTCTTCTCATCGCGAGCCTTCTCATCGGAGAGATGCGCCGCTTCGATCCGGCCGCCGTTACTCTTCCCTCCTGGCTCGCTCTATCGTACCTCCTGGTGTTCGGGTCGGTCGTGGGGTTCAGTGCCTATACGTGGCTTCTTCGCGCGACGACCCCTTCTCGCCTTGCTACCTATGCGTACGTAAACCCGGTGATCGCGATTCTGCTTGGCTGGGGATTTGGAGGGGAGAAGCTGACATTGCAGGTGTTTGCTGCTGCAGGGGCGATTATTCTCGCCGTCGTTCTCATTATGACCGGCCGGTCGAAAGGAAGCCCCGAACCCCCGCCATGTGAGGGCGACAATGTGCCGGTTGCTGCTCCTGTCGCGGAGGAGGATCCTGCCTAGGCCTTGAAGCTCCAACTGTCATTTCTCGATCGGCGGGATCGCAGAGCCTTTTGAGAATGATCTCCTCACGCAGTTCCAATATCGCTTCTTCCCTTCAGCCATCCATGTTGACATTATCCCTTGATTTCGCTAGACTTCACGCTTGCACTCAGGATAAACAGGTGAGAATGAAACGTTTTGCACTCCTCCTTTCCTTCGCGGCACTCGTACTTCCATGTGCCGGTCAGCAAAAAACGGCCATGCGAATGGAGGATAAGGTCAGGATCAGGGAAGCGGAGACGATCTCGAGATTTTACGGTGAGAATATCTGGAAAGGCATCAGCAAAGCCCCCTTCGCGATTATCCTCGTGGACGACAGCGTCGAATTTCTCATCAACCACCCTTCCCCGTCGAAGGACTTCAGGCCTTTAGGATACGACTCGCTCCTGAGTACGCGTGTCTACCATCGGAAAGCTGTATTCGACAAGCATTTCCTGGCGACGTTTCCTGCGGTTAACGGAGTGAACACGATCGTGGTCGGAACGCCGGAGAATACCGGAAAAACATCAACGGACTGGATCATCACTCTTTTGCACGAGCATTTCCATCAGTTTGTTAATTCTAGTCCCGGTTACTACTCGGCCGTGAACGAGTTGGACCTCTCCCGGGGGGACCAAAGCGGAATGTGGATGCTCAATTATCCGTTTCCCTACGCCGATACCGTCATTGCCGCCCAGTACAAGAGTTACAGCGGGGCTCTCTCGGAAGCGCTGTCGAAGACCGCGACCGATCCGTTCTCATTACGCTTTTCCAGGTATGTACACCAGCGAAAGCGGTTTCAAGAACTCCTGAAACCTGCCGACTATCGGTACTACTCGTTCCAGATCTGGCAAGAGGGAATTGCCCGCTACACGGAATACAAGTTCCTGGACCTTCTCAACGGATACGAACCGTCCAGAGATGTCTCAAACCTTCCCGATTTTATTCCGTTCGAGACGTTTCGTGAGTCGTTCTACAAGACTCATGGAAACCGAATTACAGCGTGGAGCCTGGGCAAACATGGCCGGGAGTGCTTCTATGCTGTCGGCCTCGGCGAAGGACTGATCCTCGACAGGCTGAATCCATCATGGAGAGAGAAGTACCTGACAGACAAGTTCTATCTTGAGCACTATGCCGTCGAATTCGAACGCCAATAGCGGGAGCGGGTGAGCCCATGATCGGAAAGAATATATCCCATTACCATATTCTCGAAAAGCTCGGCGAAGGCGGGATGGGCGTGGTGTACAAAGCCGAGGACTTGAAGCTCAAGCGTATGGTTGCCATCAAGTTCCTCCCGAAAACCCTTTCCGTGCACGGTGAGGAACGTGAGCGGTTTACACTCGAAGCACAGGCGGCCTCGGCATTGAACCATCCCAATGTCGCCACCATCTACGAAATCGACGAAGCCGGGGGCGAAACCTTTATCGTGATGGAATATGTCGAGGGAAAAACCTTGCGGGAATCAATGCAAGGCCTCACCATCAGGCAGGTTACGGATATCGGCATCCAGATCGCCGAGGGATTGGCTGCCGCGCATGATAAGGGGATTGTCCACCGGGATATCAAGGCGGAGAATATCATGCTGCGGAAAGATGGGAGAGTTCAGGTGATGGATTTTGGATTGGCGAAGCTCCGCGGCGTATCGAAACTCACGAAAACGGGAAGCACCATCGGAACGATCGGGTATATGTCGCCTGAACAGGTGCAGGGGATAGAAACAGACAGCCGGACGGACATATTCTCGCTCGGCGTCGTCCTTTACGAACTGCTGACCCGCCAGCTTCCGTTCAAGGGCGGCCACGAGGCGGCGGTCATGTATGAAATAGTCAATGTCGAGCCGCCCCCGGTCTCCTCGATCAGGCAGGATGTCGAGCCCGAGCTTGAACGGATCATCATGAAATGTCTGGAGAAGGATCGTGAAGAGCGGTACCACTCCGTAAAAGATGTCGCCGTCGATCTCAAACATTTCAAACGTGATTCGGAGGGAAAGCGGATCGAGCGCAGGACGCCGCAGCCCGGGGTTGCGGCTCAACCGCAGCCTGCCGCCGCCGTTCCGGAAGCGGACCGCGGGCGCGGGGTTCCCGGGTGGTTGAAGATTGCCGGCATCGCGCTTGTCGCCGTCATCGGCGTTGTCATCTGGCAGCTCCTGAAACCGCCCGCGGCAGTCTCTGAAAATCTGATATTCAAACCGCTGCAAGTCCCGTTCACGACCATCTGGTATCCGGGTCTTTCGTCGGACGGAAATTGGATCGCATTCCCTGCAACCGATGCGAACAATAATACGGAAATCTATTACATGCACGCGTCGGGCGGTGAGGCTAAACGGCTCACGAATGACTCGCTCTTCAAGTACACGGCGGATATCTCTCCCGATGGGAGTCAAATCGCCTTTACAGAAGGGAACTCGCGGCAAACGCTGGCCTTTCCGTTTCACGCATCTATCGTATCGACGTTGGGCGGCCCCAGCAAGAAAATCGCAGATTTTGCCCTGGCTCCTCGTTGGAGCCCCGACGGGAAGTCCATTATTTATATGAGCGCACGGGGATCGCGGCGCGGGTTTATGATGTGGATGATGAACGCAGATGGAAGCGATAAGCGAGAAGTGCTCGGCGATTCCGTGCAAGGCGGCCGCGTGAGTCTCGCCTGGTCGCCTGACGCGAAGTCAGTTGCATGGATTAGAAATTTCATTGGGACAACCGGAATTTACGAGGAAATCATCACTCACGAAATTGGCACTGGAACCGAGCGGCAACTGACCGATGACAAGATGAATATCGACGAGGTTTATTGGCTGCCTCAGGGTCAGATTCTCTTTTCCTCAAACCGCGGGGGGGCTTCAAACCTCTGGACAATTCCGTCCGGCGGAGGAACTCCGGTCCAGATAACGAAGGGTCCCGGTCCTGATCTGGGTATTAAAGCGTCAAAAGACGGGAAACGGGTTCTCTACCTGCAGCAAACATTCAACGGATCGATCGTCGTCGCCGATCTTGCGGGACTCGGCGGCAGGCAGCTCACCACGGATGATCAGTCGGTCTTCACTCCCTCATTTTCTCCCGACGGGAAGCAGATAGCATATCTCGTCGCAGATCAGGATCCTCTCAAACCGTTTCGGTTTTTCTATCTGGTGAATCGGGAGGACCAAAGCCGCCGCCAGATAACGATGACCGGGGAGAACATTGAAAATTTCGTCTGGTCGCCCGATGGGCGAAAGATTGCCTACGCGCTGCATGTCGATGTGGAGGTCGACTCGGCTCACTTGATTGTAATCGTCGATCTTTCGGATCCGGCCCAAAAAATTGTCATTGGCAAGGGCAGAGTTATAGGATGGACGAGAGACGGGATGTCGTTGAATGTTGTGCGGAATTGGACCTCTTGGAAGGTCCCCATCCGGGGAGGAATAGCGGAAAAATTCGCTGAGGATTCCGTAATTGTTTCGGAATCTCCCGATGGGGCAAAACTTGCCATCGTCGATACTCGCCCCGACAAGCTCGGACTATCGCTTAAGATAAAAGACAAACCGCCGCGCAGGATTCCGGACGCAGTGCCGACTATTGGGTTCGGGGCGTTTTACCGCTGGTCGCCCGACAGTAAGAATTTCATATTTTCTCAGAGAGGTTTGCTCTGGACTGTTTCCGTCGAGACGGGAAAGATTCAACGGTACGTCTGGAAGAATCAGGAGGCGGTTGGATTCGACGACATCTCGCCGGATGGCAGGCAAACGGTGTTCGTCAAACAGCGGATGAACGCGAAATTGATACTTATCGATAATTTTCAATGACCCTGATCTCGACCGGTCAAACGATATCCCATTATAAAATCCTCGAGAAATTGGGCGAAGGCGGCATGGGCGTGGTGTATAAGGCCGAAGACACCAAGCTCAAGCGCACCGTCGCGCTGAAGTTCCTTCCGCAGCGCCTCTCTGCCTCGGAGCAGGACAAGTCGCGTTTCATCCAGGAGGCGCAGGCCGCGTCGGCCCTGAATCATCCGAACGTCTGCACGATCCATGACATCCAGGAACATGACGGCCAGATGTTTATCGTCATGGAGTTTGTCGACGGGCAGACGCTCGAAGAGAAGAAGGGAACGATAAGCCTGAAGCAGGCCATCGACATCGGTATCCAGATCGCAGACGGACTCGCTGCCGCGCACGAGAAAGGCATCGTGCACCGGGACATCAAACCAGAGAACATCATGATCCGAAAGGATGGCATTGCCCAGATCATGGACTTCGGACTCGCCAAACTGAGGGGAAAAGTCACCCGCCTAACGAAAGAGGGCAGCACGGTCGGGACCGCCGGTTACATGTCTCCCGAGCAGGTGCAGGGAAACGATGCCGATCACCGGTCTGACATATTTTCGTTCGGGGTTTTGCTCTACGAGTTGTTCGCGGGACAGTTGCCCTTCAAGGGTGTGCACGAGACCGCGCTGGCGTACGAAATTGTGAATGTGGATCCGGCCCCGATCTCCTCGATTAAACCCGAGATCGATCCAACGCTCGACGCAATTGTACTGGAGTGTTTGGAAAAAGATCCGAATGAAAGGACACAATCGGTTAAGCAGGTCGCCATCGACCTGAAACGCTTCAAACGGGAGTCGAGCCGCCAACGGGTGAGCCGTGTGTCCGCTGCCCGGCCGATCGTGAAGCCCGAGTACAGCGGCCAACAGATCCCGTCCGGAGCCCCGAAAGAAAGGCTGCGGGTGTGGCAGATTATTTCCGCCGTCCTTGCTGTCGCCCTCATCGCATCCGGATGGATGCTCATGCATAAGAATAGCGTCGTTCCCACCGTGGCGCGGTTCGCAATCGTGGTTCCAAAAGAGCAACAGATCGATGTACAGAATTATCCGGCGGTTGGGATATCTCCCGACGGTTCGCGCATTGTCTATAAAGCAAACGGCAGACTCTATCTGAGAAAAATTGAAGGTTTCGTCGGGGAACCGATACCCGGCACGGAAGATGGAGTGAGTCCATTCTTTTCACCCGATGGACGCTGGATGGGTTTCTTTGCCGGCGGGAAGCTGAAAAAGGTCCCGCTGAACGGCGGAGCTGTCGTCGTCATTGCTGATGCCCAGAACAATCGGGGTGCATCGTGGGCAAAGGATGGGACAATCATCTTTACTCCCACCGGCCGGGGTGGGTTGTGTCGGGTGAAGGAAGAGGGCGGGGATGTGCAACCATTTACGAATGCTGACAGCGCGCGGAACGAGCGAACTCATCGATGGCCGCAATGTCTGGCCGATGGGAAAACAGTGCTTTTTACGGTCGGGTCGATGGGCAGTCCCGACTACTATGAAGATGCAACAATTGAGGCGGTCAACCTGACGACCGGTGAACGCAAGGTGCTTTTGAAGGGAGCTAGCACGGGGCGTTACCTGCCGAGCGGTTACCTCGTGTATTCACACTCCGGAACGTTGTTTGCGGTACCGTTCGATCTCGACCGTCTTGAAGTCAAGGGAGCGCCGTTCCCTGTACTCGATGGCGTCTCGAGCGATGTCACAACGGGAGCGGTAAACTATTCATGCGCCGAGAATGGGACTCTTGTCTACATTCCGGGTCAATCCACCATCACCGACCGCATGCTTGCTCTGATCGATCTGAACGGGAAAGTTTCCGTGCTTCGCGCGGCTGAGCGGTCGTATGTGGACCCACGCATGTCTCCTGACGGAAAACGCATTGCCGTTGCCATTCAATCAACAAAAGATTTCGACGTCTGGGTGTATGACATCCTGCGAAATACGATGACCCGGCTGACATTCGGCGGAGCGAATCGGTCCCCGGTATGGTCTCCCGACAGCCGTCGCATTGCGTACTCGGATAACACGGGCGGCCCGAACGTTACCGCCGGCAAATCCCGGGTAGTCATCATCCAGGCCGACGGTAGCGGCACGCCGGTAGCAATCGCAATGAATTACGACAGAACCTACGTCAACAGTTGGTCTCGTGACGGCTCAATGCTCTTCGCCACGGTCCCCCAGCAGGGGATGGGGTGGGATCTCTGGGTCTTGCCGCTAAACGACGACCGCAAGCCGTGGGCGTTCCTTTCGACTAGATTTGACGAAGCGTTTCCATCCCTTTCTCCCGACGGGAAATGGATTGCTTACGTTTCGAATGAAGCGGGATCATCGCAGGTGTATGTTCGCCCATTTCCACGCGGAGAGGGGAAATGGCAAATCTCGACGGACGTTGCTTCGACAACACAGTGGTCTGGAGATGGAAAATTGCTGTTCTACGGCACAACAAGCGGAATTATGTCCGTCCCAATCACCGGAACACAATCGCTTACCGCGGGACAGCCGCGCGTAGTCCTTAAAGGGTATCGCGGGGTAAACGTTGAGAGCGCGATGAGCTACGACATCTCGCCGGATGCTCACTCCATCCTCGTGACGAGACCGAAAGAAGGGGAGGGAGTGTTTCAAGAGATCAACGTCGTCCTGAACTGGTTTGATGATATCAAGAAAACGGTGACAGCGGGGAAATAGCGCTTAAGCAATTAGAAACTTACACTGGCTCCGGAGGTTCGCTTCTAGTCACCGGTAGGCTGTATTGCACTCGTTTCCACCATGAGCATGACGGTTTTCCGGGGGGCTCTCGGTCTGTGCATCACTCCTTTTGAGATCGTTACCCCCTGGCTTGGATTGAGCTCTATTGTTTTCCCTTCAAGGTCGATAAGCAGTTGTCCGTCAAGCACAAAGAAAAACTCATCGTCATTATCGTGCTTGTGCCAGTGGTATTCGCCTTGCACGATTCCGATTCGGACAACGCTGTCGTTGACCTTGGTGAGCGTCTGATTAAACCATTTGTCCTTGCAATTCTTGACGATCGCCGGAATGTCCATAAGCTCAAAGTGGTTGAACTTCACGTCAAGACGGGTGACGTATGGGTACTCTTTGGTCATTGTGGCTCCTGTTTCAATTCCCAAGGCACGTTTATGATTTTCCATTCAACATCGATCTTTCCCAGATGCAAATAATCGATAAATTTGAATTTGTTGGTGACGACTTTGGCCGGGATTTAGAACATTCGTGTTCCTGTTGAGAGTAATGTGATAAAATGGTTTACGATGAATATCCACAACGTGTTTCACCCCGCCCGCCTCCTTTGATAGTCGCAAGGTTTTTCCATACCTTTCAGGTCATTGTAAGCAGATCCACCAATTAATCTGTGCCGACTGTACTGCCCGTAACCGTGATCGGTCAAACAATTTCCCACTACAAGATCCTTGAGAAGCTAGGCGAAGGCGGCATGGGCGTGGTGTACAAGGCCCATGATACGAAGCTCGATCGCTTTGTAGCCTTGAAGTTCCTGCCCGCCGCTGTTACAGCCCTTCCCGGCGAGGCAGCCCGCTTCGAACAGGAAGCCAAGGCCATCTCTGCCTTGAACCATCCCAGCATCGCCACGATATACGATGTGGATGCGTCCGAAGGCCGGAAGTTCCTCGTACTGGAATTCATTCCCGGGGGGACGCTCAAAGCGAAAATACGGGAGCTTCAATCAGAAGGAGGCGTGATTCCGATAGGCGAGATAATCGATTATGGGATCCTGATAGCGGAGGGCTTAGCCCACGCTCATCGTCGTCAGATTATCCATCGAGATGTCAAGACGGATAACGTAATGCTGACCTCGGAAGGCAAGGTGAAGCTGACGGACTTCGGACTGGCCAAACTCCGCGGCGCCGCTCAGTTGACACGGACAGGCAGCACGGTCGGCACCGCGGCGTATATGTCTCCCGAGCAAATGCGCGGAGAGGATACCGACGGCCGTTCCGATCTCTTCTCCCTCGGTGTTGTCTTGTATGAATTGACGACAATGCGGATGCCGTTCCGGGGTGAGCACGAGGCTGCGCTCGCCTACTCCATCGTAAATGAAGAGCCCACATCCGTAACATCTCTTCGGCAAAACGTCCCTGCCTCATTGAGCGCGGTTATTAACAAATGCCTCGAGAAAGACCGGAGCAAACGTTATCAAACAGCCGAAGAGGTCGCAAGCGATCTTCGGACGATTCAGCACACCACTTCCGGTGATGCCAGGCCTGCTGTGAAGCAATCCAAACTCCCGTGGATGATCGCTGCGCTGGTAGCTGTCATCGCCGTTATGCTCTATCTCTTTATCCCGTCGTCACATTCCGGCTCGAAAAATGGTACAACGATCGCTGTGCTTCCGTTTACCAACATGAGCGGGGATCCGCAGGATGAGTATTTCAGCGATGGAATGACGGAGGACATCCTGACGCAGCTTTCGAAGATCGCGGGTATCAAGGTCATTTCCCGGACGTCGGTCATGCGATATAAAGGAACAACAAAAACCATACGGGACATCGGAAACGAACTCCATGCCGGCGTGATCCTCGAAGGAAGCGTGCGGCGGGCCGGAGATCAGGTGCGCATTACGGCGCAGTTGATCGATGCTAACACCGATGAGCACGTGTGGGCGGAGAATTACGACAAAGAGTTCAAACAGATCTTTGCGATACAGAGCGATGTTGCACAGCGCGTCGCAGCAGCGCTCAAGATTCAACTCATGGGCGACGAGAAACAATCGGTCGAAAAGGAGGCGACCCAAAACCTCGAAGCCTACAACCTGTATCTGAAAGGGCGCTTCTATCTGAGCAAGAGAACCGAGGAGGCACTGAAGAATGCTATAGATTATTTTCAACAAGCGCTCGAGCGGGATACAACCTACGCTGCTGCTTATGCCGGGCTGGCAGATTCATACACCCTCCTTGCGCTGTTGGGATTTCTTCCTCCGCACGAGGCATTTCCAAAGGCGAAAATTGCCGCGGAGAAAGCGATCGCAATCGATCCTATGATCGCCGCAGCTCACGCTTCGCTGGGAGTCGTGAGATTCCAATACGAATGGAATTGGTCCGGAGCTGAACTGGAATTCAAGCGCGCCATTTCGCTTAATGCGAATTATGCCATTGCACATCACAACTATGCCGACTTTCTGAAAGGAATGGGCCGCTTCGATCAGGCGCTCGAGGAAATCCGGAAAGCTCAGGAACTTGACCCCCTATCGCTGCCAATCAACACCGGCGTCGGACATGTTCTCTATCTATCCCGTCACTATGACCAGGCGATCGAGCAATACCGGCGAACGTTGGAGATGGATCCCAATTTTCTGCAGGCAAGGCTCTGGTTCGGCCGGCCATATTTGCAAAAGCATATGTATAAGGAAGCTATTGCCGAATTGCAAGCGGCGGTGCAGCTCTCAGGCAACAGCACAATCGCATGCGCAATGCTGGGACACGCTTACGCCGCTTCCGGAAATAAAGAAGAAGCCTTGAAAATGCTCAATGAGTTGAAGAAGCGATCCGAGGAGCGATATGTGCCGTCCTATTGGATTGGAATGATTTACGTCGGCCTCGGCGATAAGGACCAATCCTTCGCCTGGCTCAACAAAGCTTACGAAGAACGGTCGGCCTGGTTGGCGTGGCTAAAAGTGGAGCCGAGATTTGACACGTTGCGCACTGACGCACGTTTCACCACACTCTTAAAGAAGATGGACCTGGAATAATGATCGGCCAAACAATCTCACAGTACAAGATACTCGAGAAGCTCGGCGAGGGCGGCATGGGCGTGGTGTATAAGGCCGAAGACAGCAAACTCGATCGCCTCGTAGCTCTGAAGTTTCTCCCCACACATCTCGCCTCCTCCGAGCAGGACAAAGCCCGATTCATCCAGGAAGCGAAAGCGGCCTCCGCTCTCAATCATCCGAATGTTTGCACAATCCACGACATTCAAGAGCACGACGGGCAGATGTTCATCGTGATGGAGTTCGTGGATGGTGAAACACTTCGTGCGAAAAAGGGCTTGATCAGCTTCAAGCAGGCGATCGACATCGGGATCCAGGTCGCCGACGGCCTCGCCGCCGCCCACGAAAAAGGGATTGTCCACAGAGATATAAAGCCCGAGAACATCATGATTCGCAAAGACGGGATTGCGCAAATCATGGATTTCGGCCTGGCCAAGCTCCGCGTTGCTTCAACCCGGGTTGATCGCTTGACAAAAGAAGGCAGTACGGTGGGCACTGCCGGATACATGTCGCCCGAGCAGGTACAGGGACAGGATGTTGATCACCGATCCGACATTTTCTCGCTCGGAGTCTTGTCGTATGAGCTGTTCACAGGCCAGCTTCCGTTCAAGGGCGTGCATGATACCGCCTTGATGTATGAGATCGTGAACGTGGACGCGGTGCCGATGTCGGCTATAAAACCGGAGATCGATCCTGAATTAGATCGCATCGTACTCGAATGCCTTGAGAAGGACATCAATGAACGGACACAATCCGCAAAGCAGGTTTCAATCGATCTGAAGCGGTTCAAGCGTGTTTCCAGCCGGCAGCACTTGAGTCGAACCATGGCTGCCCGACCGGCGCTTGCGAACATGTCGGGGCAAGTCTCATTATCTCATGAGACCGTCCAACGCGGAACAGCGTTCCGTCGTGAATGGGTCGCGTGGGGACTTGCAATTGTGTGCATCCTGGCACTTGTCTACTCCCTTATGCGTACACCGGTACGCGAAGCGAGCAGATCCGGTCAGCTTATTCGCACTTCTATCGCCGTTCCGGAGAGCATCTATGTGCATTTGTTTAGTTCATTATCCGGCGCCCCGGTCCTGTCACCGGATGGGACAAAGCTTGCATTTGTGGGAGTGACGCCCGATGGTACGCCGCGGATTTATGTACGGTCTTTAGAGTCAATCGCGTGCCAAAGCCTGCCGGGTACCGCCGGCGGGAACGAGCCGTTTTGGTCAGCCGATGGAAAGTACTTGGGATTCTTCGCTGAAGGCCGAATGAAGAAAGTCGATCTTACCGGCGGTTCGCCCACTACAATCACGACTGCCGGCAACGCCCGCGGTGGATCATGGGCGGCCGACGGCACGATTATTTTTACACCGGATTTCCAGTCGACAATTTTTCGTGTACGGTCCGATGGAAAAGAATCCGCTCAACCAATCACACAGCTCGATTCAACAAGGCATGAAGGATCGCATCGGTGGCCATTTTTTCTTCCGGATGGCAAGCACTTTCTTTACATGGCAAGAACGGCCAGCGAAACGGGCGAAGCCGAAGGCGATGGGATCTTTCTCGGGTCAGTCGATGGTTCGACAAAAACATTTCTTGTTCAGACGTCCTCTAATGCGAGCTATGCCAGCGGCGAACTTTTCTTCATACGCGGTAATGCGCTCATGGCCCAGCGGTTTGATACCGATCGTCTCAAGCTGGATGGCGATCCCCGGAAAGTCCTGGATGGAGTTGTCTTTGATGCGTCGTACAATTTGGGCGCATTCGGCTTTTCCGATAACGGTCTCCTGGTGTACAAATTGGGTGAAGCACAGAATGGCGCACCGAATCTGATACTCGATCGCCGGGGAAACGTACTGCTCACGATTGGTGACACCAGTGAACAGGCCCAACCCCGCTTCTCTCCCGACGGTCAACAACTTGCCGTCTGGCTCTATGACATGCGCAGCCGCCGCAGTAACATCTGGATCTACGATCTGCGGAATGAAGGCCGGCGCCGGTTGACAACGACTTCAGGAGGCGACTTCTTCCCCGTTTGGTCCCCTGATGGGAGCGAGATCTATTTTGCATCCAGGCTGAACCTGAACAACGCAATTTTTAAACAATCGACGGTCCAAAACAGCCGGGAGACGTTTCTGTATTCCTCGCCTCGCAGCAACATTCCTCTTGATCGGACGCCGGACGGGACAACACTCATCCTGGGGACCACATCGAACACGACTTCCCGAGACGGAGACCTTTGGCTGTTGGCGACAACCGGCAAGGATCCCACTCCGCGTCCTTTCCAGAACACACGATTCCATGAGTATGGAGCGCGGATATCGCCCGACGGGAAATGGGTGGCGTTCGTATCCGATGAGACCGGTGAGGAGGAAGTTTATCTCAAGCTTCTCGCCTCACCTGAATCACAGCCGTGGAAACTCACGACTGGTGGGAACCAATCGCCGGTGTGGGGCGGGAGCGCAAATGAGTTGATTGTCACCAATAAGCAACACGAGCTCGTTGCTCTCGGGCTTCAGTACCTGGGTAACCGCCCCGAGGTGGCCTCTGTGACGAAGCTGTTTCGCCTACCCCGCTTTACGACGGGCTATGATGTTTCTGCCGACGGTAAGAGAATTGTCTTATCGCGACAACTTGAAATACGAAAAATGCAGCCTCTCACGCTTGTTACAAATTGGCCGCATTTATTGGAAAAAAACAAAGAGGTGCCATGAACGGCCAAACCATCTCCCACTACAAGATCCTGGAAAAGCTGGGCGAGGGCGGGATGGGTGTGGTCTATAAGGCAGAAGATTTGAAACTCAAGCGCATTGTCGCAATCAAGTTTTTGCCGAAGCGGCTTTCTATCCACGGTGAAGAACGCGAGCGATTCACCCAGGAGGCCCAGGCGGCTTCTTCCTTGAATCATCCCAACATCTGCACCATTCACGAGATCGATGCCGTCAACGACGAGACCTTCATCGTGATGGAACTCATCGAAGGAATCACACTCAGGGAATGGATCAGAAAACAATCAGAACAGTCCGAAGGATACCGCAAGGTGGGAGTAAAAGAGGCGATCGATGTTGCCGCGCAAATTGCCGAAGGTCTGGAGAAAGCCCATGAGAAGGGAATCGTTCATCGCGACATCAAGTCCGAGAACATCATGGTGACAACCGATGGACGGGCAAAGATCATGGATTTCGGCCTGGCGAAACTACGAGGTTCCAGCAAGTTGACCAAGACCGGCTCGACCGTCGGGACGATTGCTTACATGTCGCCGGAGCAGGTGGAAGGACTGGAGACCGATCACCGGACCGATATTTTCAGCTTTGGAGTTGTCCTCTACGAGATGCTCTCGGGCAAACTCCCCTTCCAGGCCGAGCACGAGACTGCGGTGATGTACGAAATTATCAATGTTGATCCAAAACCGATCAGCGAGATTCGCCAGGGCGTTGACTCCGAACTCGACAGGATCGTCATGAAGTGTCTGGAAAAAGATCGTGAGATCAGATCTCAATCGATGAGAGATGTGCTGGTCGATCTCAAACGCTACCGAAGAGATTCCGCAGGGAAAAGAATTGAGAGACAGTCTGCAAAAATCCCGAAGATTGCGGAATCAATACCGGCGGAATCAAAATCGAGATCGACGCGATCTCGATCCGGTCTTATCGTTGGCGGGGCCGTTCTCGGAGCTATCATTGTCGCAGGAATTTTGTATTTCCAAAAAGCATCGATTCCGTTGATTGTGCCGGTAAAATCTGATGTGGCGATCGTAAAAATAACTTCCCGCCCCGGACTCGAAGACGAACCCTCATGGTCGCCGGATGGGAAATTTCTGGCTTACACCTCAGATGACAGGGGCAATTACGACATCCTGGTTTTGCCTCTCGGCGGCGGTCAACCGATCCGGATCGTCGATAGTCCCGCCGACGATATGCAGCCCGCTTGGTCTCCAGACGGTTCGAAGATTGCCTTTGTCTCGGCGCGCGATCATGGAGGCCACCTCTCGCTGCTCATGAATGCGGGACCCGTCGAGCCGTACGTCAAGGGCAAGGCGGGCGACATCTTTCTTATACCGGCGTTCGGAGGTGCGGCGGTCAAGCTCATCGATAACGGATACGACCCTGCCTGGTCGCCCGACGGAAAGACAATCGTCTTTCGCTCGATCCGCGGGGGTCGGTGGGACCTGTGGACCATTGCGGCGGAAGGCGGTACGCCGAACCAATTGACCAATGATGAGGACATGGACCTGCAGCCCAGTTGGTCGCCGGACGGCAAGTGGATTATCTATACTTCAGGTCCGACAAGCTATTTTGAACTATGCGCGATCCCCGCCGGCGGCGGAGCGCGCCAAATGCTCACGAATGATAAAAGCACCGTTCTTAGGCCGGGTTGGTCCCCCGACGGCAAGTTCATTCTGTTTTCATCCACCAGAACAGGGATCATGAACGTCTGGAAGATTCCATTCGAACCCGGAAGCAAACTATTGTCATCAGCCGCACAGATAACGGTTGGAGAAGGGGACAACGTGAACATTACTGTTGCAGCGGGCGGCCGCAAGATCGCCTATGCGACAGTCAAGAGTACCGCCGACATCTGGGAGCTTAACGTAAAGGACAAACGGTTGCGGCAGGTCTCCTCCGAGACCGGCGACGAGGATAGTCCGGCTCTTTCACCGGATGGCAAGACGCTCTTGATTTATTCGGACCGGACAGGGGTCCAGGAAATATGGACGATGGACCTGATCGGGAATTTTCTCTCACAGCTTACATCAAGCAAGTTGGGCGACGTCTTCCCTGCCTGGTCGCCCGATGGCAAGCTCTTCGCATACACGCAGATCGATAGTGCGAGAAACGATAAACTGTTTGTTCGGTCTCTCTCCGGCATTTCTGCCACCAAGATAGCGGAAAACGGCGCCGAGAGCGCTGCCTGGTCTCCGGATGGGAGGAAGCTCAGCTACGATCGGATTTCCGGGGACAAGCACCGGTATGCGGTATGGACCCACACGTTTGAGACGAACGAAGAGAAGCAGCTTGTTTTTCTCGATGCGCAGAACGAGCTCGCAACCTGGTCGCCCGACGGCAAATGGGTTGCCTTTAATACTAATCAGCTTAATGCCCGTCATGTGTGGGTCATCCCGTCAACGGGCGGGACGCCGAGGGAGATTACCTTTGGAGAGGCCGAGTATTCACATCCGGAATGGTCTCCCCGCGATCCGGATGTCATCGCCTGCTTAAAAGATCACCGGAATGTTTGTTTGATTTCCGTCGGCACTGGAAAAATAAATCAAATTACGGATTTTAAAGAATCCGGCACCGGTCTCGATTTCCCAACCTGGTCGCCCGACGGACAGAAAATATATTTTAGCGTATGGAAGAAGGTCGGCGATCTTTACACGTTGGAGAATTACTGAACTGCGGTTTCCAGCCCTTAGAAACCGCTCGGTAGGACTAGTTTCAGTTCGCCTGATGGGATCTCAACCCTGAATCTCATGCCCCCTCTTTGACAATACTGCCTCACGAACCAACCGTTCCAGAAATTCATCCGCTTATTTCCCCGGCGGAACCGGTTCAGCGAATCTCTCCCGCCGTCTATCTCCTCGCCCTGGGCTCTATTCTCCTGCATATCGCTGTGAACATCTGGAGTCCGTACGGATTCCACAGAGACGAGTTTCTCTATATTGCGATGGGCACCCATCTGCGCCTCTGGCAAATGGACTTCCCGCCATTCATCGGGATCGCCGCAAACATCACGCGCGCGATGCTTGGCGAATCACTTGCCGCCGTTCGATTCTTCCCCCCGATCGCGGGGGCAATACTCATGTTTCTATCCGCCGATATTGCCCGGCGTTTCGGCGGCAAATCGTTCGCGCAAATCCTGGCCGCCCTGGCGGTTCTGCTGTCCCCGGTGTTCTTGCGGCCCGGCAACCTCTTCCAGCCGGTGGTGTTCGACCAACTATGGTGGACGCTCGGTTGCTGGGTCATTATCCGGTGGAGGCAGACCGCGGACTCGCGCTGGTGGGCTGTTCTCGGAGTCGTAATGGGGGTCGGACTTTTGACGAAGTTCAGCATTGGGTTCTTCGCGGTCGGCACGCTCACCGGATTGCTTGCGACGCAGCACCGCCGTATCCTCCTTACGCGCTGGCCGTGGATTGCCCTCGGACTCATGCTTCTGATCGGAAGTCCGAGTATTGTCGGACAGTTTATGCTAGGCTTTCCCGTTGTAGGGGAAATGCGTGCGCTGCAATCGGTACAGCTCACACACGTCTCGGCCTTTGATTTCCTGAGTCAGCAGCTTCTCATTCTGGGTCCTCCGACTCTCGCAATCGCCCTTGCGGGTGTTGTGGTTCTGCTCACGTCACGCCGATTCGTGTGGGCGAGAATTCTCGGATGGACATTCGTCGGTTCGTTTGCCATGCTGTTTTTCCTACACGGGAAGGCGTACTACATCGCTCCCATTTACCCCGCAATGATCGGCGCGGGCGCCGCTGTGATTGAGCTGGTCGCCGCGGGATACAAGAAGATTCTCTTCCGGTCGGCAGTGATGGTCTTGGTGCTCGCTTTTGGTCTGTTCGCGATGCCGTTTGGGCTTCCGGTCTTGCCTCCTGCCCAAATGGCCCGTTACGGCGCGGCGGTAGGAATCGGCTATGCGGTGAAGACTAACACCGGCGTAAAACTTCAGCTCCCGCAGGATTATGCCGATTTGTTGGGATGGGAGGAGCGGGTGGCTGAACTTTCGCGTGTGTATCAATCTCTGACGGCCGAGCAGCGTGCGCAGGCCGTCATCCTCGCATCGAATTACGGGGAGGCGGGTGCAATTGATTTCCTGGGGCCAAGGTCTGGATTGCCGCATTCCGTTTGTGCTCACGGAACGTATTGGTTCTTCGGACCCGGAGAGAAGCCCGGACTAATCGCCCTTGCGATCGGTTTTGATGAGAGCGATCTTCAGGAAAACTGGCGCCGCGTCACCGCCGCTGCGCACATTGAAAATGAGTTGACGGTTCCGGAAGAGCAGCACCTCACCATCTATCTCTGCGAGGATGAGATCAGGCCAATTCAGGAGCTCTGGCCCCTACTTGGGGGAAGGTTTTGACAGATTCCCTGATCATACCGTGCAGGATGATTCACTCATTTGCAAGACCATTTTTTATCAGGTGTGTCGTCACGTTGCCCCTCGCGGGGATTTTCCATACCTTGTGGAGGGTTGTCCCCCGAGGATAGTCAACCACTTCCGCTCCATTGAATCGCACGAGGAATGATCGGTCAGACCGTATCGCAGTACAAGATTCTTGAGAAGCTCGGTGAGGGCGGGATGGGTGTGGTGTATAAGGCCCGAGATACCAAACTTGATCGTTTCGTTGCGCTGAAGTTTCTCCCCCAGCATCTCACGGCAAACCACACTGAAAAGGCGCGTTTTCTCCAGGAGGCGAAAGCAGCAGCGGCGCTCAATCATCCAAATGTCTGTTCGGTGATCGACCTTCAGGAAGCGAACGGTCAACAATTCATCATCATGGAATATGTGGAAGGAAGAACTCTGCACAAGACAAGTCCGGTCCGGGAGCTCAGCGACGTTATTGCCTTCGCATCCCAGATCGCCGAAGCTCTCCAGGCTGCTCATAATAAGGGTATCGTCCATCGTGATGTGAAGGCGGATAACATCATGGTCACCCCCGATGGCCGGATCAAAGTGATGGATTTCGGACTCGCCAAGCTGAAGGGGAGCTTGAAACTGACCCGGACGTCCTCCACAGTCGGCACCCTCGCATACATGGCGCCCGAACAAATCCAGGGTGGAGAAGTCGATGCCCGATCGGATCTCTTTTCATTCGGCGTGGTGATGTTCGAGATGCTGACTGGAAAGCTTCCTTTTCATGGAGACCACGAAGCGGCTCTCATGTATTCGATCGTCCATGAAGAGCCGGAATCTCTGGGTAAATACCGCGCGGATGTCTCGGCGGTTCTCACCCGCGCCGTCAGCCGGCTCCTGCAGAAGGATGCGGAAAAACGCTACCAAACGGCGGGCGAGCTGCTGGCCGAACTGAAAAACGCCGATGCTCCGGCGGCGACCAGGAAAGGATCGCCGGTCGTATCGATCGCCGTGCTGGCATTTGAGGATATGAGTCCGCAGAAGGACCATGACTACCTCTGTGAGGGGCTGGCTGAGGAGGTTATCAATGCCCTCACGAAGATTGGGACACTCCAGGTTTCTGCGCGGACGTCCGCGTTTGCTTTCAGGGGCAAGCAAGTGGACATTCGCGAAATCGGAATGAAACTCAATGTGCAAGCCGTGCTCGAAGGGAGCGTTCGGAAGTCCGGCAACCGATTGCGCATTACCGCGCAGCTCATCAATGTCGCCGATGGCTACCACCTCTGGTCAGAGAGATATGATCGCGAGATGAAGGACGTTTTTGAGATTCAGGACGAAATCACCGAGAACATTGTCCGTGCCCTGAAAGTGGTTTTAACAGACGAAAAGCCGCCCCCGACATCTTTTCCCACGCCTTACGTGGAAGCCTACGAGTATTATCTCCGCGGCAGGAGGCTCTTTCATCTGCACAGCGGCAAGTATGGGGATCCGATCAAGATGTTCCTTCGAGCGACAGAAATCGATGCGCAATACCCTCTTGCGTACTGCGGTCTCGCAGATTGTTACGCATTCCGCTACATGTTTCGGGAAGGCACTGAGGCGAATCTCAACCAGGCGGAGAGGGCGAGCCGAAAAGCGATCGAGATCAACCCTCAGCTGGCGGAGGCCCACACCTCTCTCGGCCTTGCTTTCTCCCTCAAGAAGAACTATGAGGAAGCCGAACGAGAGTTCGAGAAAGCAATCAGCCTCAATCCGAGACTGTTTGAGGTCCATTACTATTCCGCACGAATGTATTTCGAGCGCGGCGATTCCGAGCGCGCGGCAAAGTCGTTTGAAGAAGCCATCCGGATTAGACCGGAAGAGTATCAGGCTCAGGCGCTTGTCGCGGGCGTCTATCGCGACCTCGGCGACAAACAAAAATACATGGATGCTCTTTCAGCGACCATTCAGAAGGTAGAACGCCATCTTGAGCTGAACCCGGATGATGCGCGCGCGTATGTCTTGGGGGGCAGCGCGTTGTTACAATCGGGCCAGGTCGAAAGGGGCGAAAAATGGCTTGATCGCGCGCTGGAAATTGAACCTGATAGCCCCGGTATCTTCTATAATACGGCGTGCGTCTTTGCGCTCCTTGGAAAATCCGAAAAAGCGATCGACTGTCTGCGCCAGGCGCTCAAGTTCGGCTTTGCTCGTAAGGAATGGATTGAACACGACTCAGACTTAGAGTCGTTGCGCAGCGATTCTCGATTCCTGGAGTTATTGCAAGGGATGAAACCTTCGTGATCGGCCAGACAATTTCACATTATAAGATTCTCGAGAAGCTCGGCGAAGGAGGCATGGGTGTGGTGTACAAAGCCCAGGATCTTCGGCTGAACCGCCTCGTCGCGCTGAAATTCCTCCCGGCAGGCCTCATAAGCTCGAAAGATGATATCGCCCGCTTCGAACAGGAAGCGCGGGCTATTTCCGCGCTGAACCATCCGAATATCGCGACGATCTATGACGTCGACGAAGCCGATGGGCAGAAGTACCTCGTCCTGGAATATCTCCCAAGCGGGACGCTGAAATCCCGATTGAAGGACCTCCGCACCTCGGGCAAGGAACTTCGACTCTCGGAAGTCGTGGACTTCGGGATACAGATCGCCGAAGGACTCGCCCACGCGCATCGGGAGGGGATCGTTCATCGCGACGTGAAAACTGATAACGTCATTCTGACAAAGGAAGGCAAAATCAAGATTACAGACTTCGGTCTGGCAAAGCTCGCCGGTGAAGGCAAACAATTGACAAAAGCCGGCAGCACAATCGGAACGGCGGCGTACATGTCGCCCGAGCAGATTCGCGCCGAAGAGGTGGACAGTCAATCGGATCTGTTTTCCTATGGAGTCGTCTTGTATGAATTGACGACGGGGCATCTTCCGTTTCGGGGCGAGCATGAGGCGGCATTGAGTTATTCGATCGTCAATGAAAACCCCACGCCAATAAAGTCGTTGCGGCCCGACACGCCGGATGCGCTCGAGAGTTGTATTCTGCGCTGCCTGGAAAAGGATAAGTCGAAACGGTACCGTCACGCGGAGGAGATTGTCTCCGACCTGAAATCAATCCAGCAGAGCCTTTCAGGCCCCGTTCCGGTCGTGCAAAAACGATCCCCTTTGCGTTGGGTCGTTGCGGCTTGCACCGCCGCCATTGTACTTGCCGGCCTTTACGTTTTCCTTCCTACCAGGAGCGAGCCCGTCGATCGGAAGTCCATCGCGGTGATACCTTTTAAGAATTTCAACGATGACAAAGAGAATGAATTTTTCAGCGACGGCATAACCGAAGATATCATCACGCAGCTTTCAAAAATCGCGGATCTTAAAGTCATTGCGCGGACGTCGGTTGTACGGTATAAAAACAGCGACAAAGACTTGCGGGATATCGGAAAGGAGCTCGGCGTTGCAACAATCCTCGAGGGGAGCGTCCGCCGGGCGGACAACCACATCAGGATCGTCGGCCAGCTCATTGATACCCGGACAAACGAACACATCTGGGCCGACACGTACGACCGGGACATGAAAGACGTGTTTGAGATTCAAAGCGATGTCGCGCAGAAGATCGCTGCCGCCCTTCAGGCGAAGCTGTCCCCATCCGAGAAGGAGCGGATCGAAAAGAAACCGACGGGCAGCCTCGATGCATACGGGTATCAGCTCAAAGGCCGCGAGTATTATTATCGATACCACAAACAGGACAACGACAACGCAATTGAGCTGTTCAAGAAGGCGCTGGAGCTGGATCCGAATTATGCTCTGGCGTATGCCGGCCTGGGCGACTGCTATGCCCAGCGAGCTCTTAAATTCGGCTACCCGCTCAATTGGGCTGATTCCGGAATTGCAGCGAGTGAGAAGGCCGTTGCGTGCGATCCGAATTCAGCGGAAGGATACAAGGCTCTCGGCCTTTCCTACGGAACGAAGGGTTATATGAGGCGGGCACTTGAGGTATATCAAAAATCGGTCTCGCTTAATCCGAACTACCATCCCGCCGTCGGGAATTGTGCATTTATGAATCTCTACATGGGAGACCTGCCGGAAGCCCTCCGGTGGGCAAAGAAGGATTATGCCGTTTCCGCCGTAGAACCTTTTACTAATCTCTTACTTGGTGGGGTGTACCTGGGCTTGACCGACGACGCCCGCGCAGAACAATGGATTCAGAAGGCGCTCGATTTACAACCTGATTTCATCTATCCCTGCGTCGCACTGAGCCAGATGTACCTCGAGCAGGGAGACGATCGGAAGGCAATCGATCTTTCGCTGAAAGGACTATCCCTCGAGCCCGGAAATGTGGCGAGCCTTAACGCGGCTGGAACGGCAGAGCTCTTTGCAGGCGATTATCCGAAGGCCAAAGACTATTATGAAAAGGCCAACCGCGTCTCGGTGACAATTGCCGACTTCACGATTCGATCTAACGCATCCGGATTGGGCTTCGCCCTCATGAAGTTGGGGGAACCCTCTGAATCAAATCGGCTGTTCCACGAAACTCTCGCGCTCCGTAGCGAAGAAGTGAAACAGGGTAATGCGAATCCTCTCACTTTCTACGACATCGCCTCGATTCATGCTGCGCTGGGAGAAAAGGAAGAGGCATACTCGTTCCTCTCAAAGTCGATCGAAGCCGGTTGGCGGGACTATCGGTTCACATTGAGAGATCCGATGATGGAAAAACTCCGGGATGAGACGAAATTCAAACGGATGATGGCAGAATTGAGACTTTTGGTCGAGGAAATGAAGAAGAAGGTGGAGGTTGCGGATAAGCCGTGAATTTCGGGGGACAACACATTGGCCCCGTCACTGCTCAAAAAGACCACTTTTGAGCAGCTAAAAACCCCCTCGGGACTGCTATTGCTTTTGGTGCGAGACCTTTGTAGACTTATTGGTACGTTTCCTTCCACTAACGCGGGGGTGGGGAGATGGGGCGGCTAGGCAGCGTCCCGGTGTGCCGTCCGTCCGAGGTCATTCGATATGACAGAATGCATGCTTGCCCTAAAAAAAGGCGGCCACGATGGATGCGTTCAAGGTTTTGCTCTTCGACATAGCTCCACAAAACCGAATCGCCGAACAGGTGAGGGGTCTTTTACAAGGGACGGCGGAACTCTCGTATCAGATTCAGGAACAAGTCCCTAACTCATCCGATCTCCCCGAAGCATCCCACGAATTATCAGCGACTCTGGCCGCGCTAAGACCCGACCTGAGCTTCCTCCTTTTCGAGTCAGGACAGCTCGAGCAATTGACTCCCCTTTTTCAGCTCTTTCAGCTTCTTGGGATTCCCGGCCCGGCTATTGCCATCATTAACACGTACGACCCGAGGGAAGTTGTCCGCGCATTGGATTACGGCGCGACAGGTGCAGGAGAACATCACTTCAATTCAATGCCGGCTGCGGGAAGAGACGCTCAAGCAGGCGCTTACATGAACCAAAATACTACGGAGAGAACGATGAACATTGCCGATGATTTTCCGGCGGAGACCATTCAGCTCTTGGTGCCCGACCCGGATGCGCTTTATCCTATAGAAGAGGCAGCAGAGATTGTTCATGTTCCGCGGCGAACGATCCTCCTCTATCACAAAAATGGACTCCTCCCGCCTGCGGTAGACTCCGAGGGTGGCGGCTACTATTTCGACCTCAGGGCAATTCGCCGCCTGCGGCTGATCTATCACTTGGACTCGGTGTGCGGCGTCAATACGACGGGGATAAGGATCATTGTTGATCTGATGAATCGGGTTGAACGATTGGAGGAGGGTGGCTGCTTTCGCCCGGGACCGGGTGGACCGTTGCCTCAAACGTCTAGCTCAGGCCTCTTGCCGGATCTCTGATCATCGGCCGGCGGTCTTTCACAATTCCTCTTCGATGACCCCGGAGCGTGGAGGCAATCCGGGGCTTTTTTTGTCCGTTCGGGCGTAACCTCCCTACCGCTTGGCAATCAGTTTTTTCAGTTCCTTTCCGTTCGGATTGATGAGCGCCTTCACATGTTTCGAATTTACTCGCGCCACAATCACATCACCGACCTCTGTATTGACGTCGTCATAAATCCCCAACGCCTTCATTCCTTGCGTCTGCTTGAGGTTGTCCTCGGTCGGACTGACGTAATGGATCGAGACCGACTTGTAACGGTGAATCAGGAACAAATGGATCAGCGTCATGAGCCTTTTTTGGCGGAATTCCTTCTTGAACGTGTGCTGGTCTCTGATGGAGAGAAAGTTTCGATTCCTCCGATCCTGATTCGACGTAAAGATGGCGTCGGCTATGACTGCATTCCCTCCGTCGAGGATCTTTAATGCAAGCAGCTCCGAACCCGCGGTGTGCGGTCGGAGTGAAACGCGCAGAGAATCGGGAAATCCGTGTTCTTTAGACCACAACGTCAGCCACTCCTCGAGCACTTTGGGGGGAACCTCGGTCTGCACCAGATGTTGAAATTGCGTGGAACCCTTCCCCATCGCCTTGGTCGTAGCGGTGCCTCCTGTGGAAGCCATGAGCGCCGCGTCCGAACGGGGCCCCCCGACATAGGTTTGGGGCGTCTTGTAGGGAGAATTGACGAGCCTGAGCTTCCTCTGCAAACGGGCAAGCGCGAGCATCCCGTCCTCTTGCAGCGCCGTGGCGAATTCTTCGGCAGCCACGCCGTCGATTTGGTGACCCCCGTAGGTGATGAAGTTAAAAACGAACCCGAGCTTTCCTAACTCTTGAGGAAAGTCCCGCATTTGCGCATCCGTCATCCCGGTCGTGTCCCAATTAAACGAAGGAGACAGATTGTAGGCCAGCATTTTGTCCGGGTACTGAGCATGGATTCCGTCGGCGAATTTTTTCGCTTCCGCCAGAACAGCCGTCTTGGTTTCCATCCAGAGGATGTCGGCATACTGCGCCGCTGCCAGAGATTTTTCAATCGCATAGTCGATTCCGCCCTGGATCTGGTAATAACCCTCGGGCGTCTTGGATAAATCGCAATCCCAGGTGATGTTGATGCCCATCGATCTGGCCTTTTCGCTCGCCTCACGAAACGAAACTATCTTCGAAAAATGGCGCCATTCATCAACCGTCAAATCAAAGCCTGCGCCCTCATCGATGTGAAATTTCATGACGTCCGCGACCGCCTGCCCGTACGTCTTGAGAGCCGCTTCCATCTGCCACACATCAACAAACTTCGTCGTGACATCGTCCAGCGTCTTCTCGACAACCGATCCTTTGCTCTTTTTGAGGCTTTCAATCTTTTCATTGATATACGAAAGAAGGCCGGCGTGCTCAAGCCACGCGAACGCCACCTCGTAATCTCTGTCGGAGATCCTGTACAGGAGATGGCCCGTTATTTCGTCTATTCCTTTCTGATTGAACATTTTAAAAATGGCCAGGGACGCAACCTTATAGCTCGGCATATGGACGTTCGTCGCACCGAGGATGAACGGGTGGTCCCGCTCATCTCCTCGTCCATCCAGATAGGTTGCCGCTTCGGCATCGGTGCGGGCGACGATAATTCCCGGAACCTTCATGATATCAAGTTGAAACCGGGCGGAATTGAGTCGCTTTATCTGTTCATCCTGAGGGACCAGAACCTTTCCGGCCTGATGGCCGCATTTCTTAACCCCGGGCTTCTGGTCTTCGATGTGGTATCCCGGTACTCCGATCTCGACAAACCTCCGGATAAGATTTCGGACATGGGCCTCGCCCCCATGACCGGTATCGGCGTCCGCGATGATAAAGGGCCGGTAATCGATACTCGGATTGGCTGTGCGTTCTTCTGCGGTCATTCTGGCCCTTGCAAACTCCTGATTCTTATCCGCAGCCAGTAACGCCCGGACAAGTGTCGATGCTTCATCCGGAACCTGGCTCAGTGGGTAGCTTGCCAAATCGGGGCCGGGATCTTCCGTGATCGATCCTTTGGCGGACGTTGCCCATCCTCCCAGATAAATGCCCTCGATTCCCATCCGCTTAATCGCGACCGCGTGCCCGGGCGAATAGGGACCAAAGGTCGTGATCTGCTCGCGGCTGGAGAACAATTCTCTCAATCGATTATAAAAGCCCTCGGCCGCATCCCGTGCAATCGGATACTCGGTTCGAATCGCTCCGCGCTGTTCTACCACCTGCCGCGCCGTGTAGAGGCGTGTGATACCTTTAAATCGGGGGCTGCAGAACCATTGCTGCGTTTCCGATACATCCTTGGCAAAAGGATCCATTCTTACCTCCGGTGATGTCATTCTTCCCTCCAATCTGAGATCATTCTTTCTCGTGACGAGATCATCCAGTTCTGCAACGAGATCATCTACCTCCGCGACGAGATCATTCGTCCCGCCGACGAGATCGATCAGGTCGTGGACGGCACAAAATCCAGGTTTTCCGTAATCCGGCTGCCGTCCTTCTTAAACCGCTGGACGTACAGTCGAATCCGCTCTTTCGCAGTGTTCAAATCGTGATTATTCAGATTGATGTTCAATAAATCAATATACCAGGGAATCTTGATATCTTCCGTGACATAGGTTTCCACTATCTCGCGGGCGATCGGTAAGGTAGTATTCTTGGAGTCGTCGTGAACATCCCTATTTTTTGCCCGCAACAGTTTCGCATACTCTTCTTTCAGGAGCGTATCGAAGATCCTTGTAGAAAATAGTTCTCCGGCTTTGAGTCCTGTTTCGGAATCATCTTCCGTCAATTTCGCTTTCTTATGAATCCATTCCCAGAGAATACTCAGTCGGATTTCGCCCGTCGCCATATCCTCCATCAGATAGAGGATGTCATCATTATCAAAGAAGTCGGCCGGCTTCAACGCCGCCGCCTGAAAGCCCTGACCGAACGCGTTACCGTATTGCAGGGCGACACTGAGAAGATTTCTCGCCCCGCGAATCGTTCTTGGGGCTGGCTCGAGCAGCCGAAGACCATCTGCGTCCTTTTGGGTATACGTTAAAGCCGGGAATGATCTTCCCAGTTGGTTATCCTGCCCCACTTTTTTCCAGACAGGGCGGATAATATGCACCATCTTCCAATGCGCCACCCACTTGCCGCTCGCCCCTTCCTTTTGCTCCCGAACAGCGCCCGCCACCGCTTTCTCCATGCTGGCCGCGACGCCTTCCCTGGAGCCGACCGGGATGTTCGGTTCCATTCCGCCCTGCCATAGCGCAAAATTTCCGTTCATATCCGGAGTGTTCACCGCCCGGCGCACGCGATCTTCGTAATTTCTCATGTAACCATAGGTCATGACGATCGCTTCGATGTTGGGATTCACAAAATTCCTTTCCCAAACCATCGCGTCCGCCACGCTGTTGATGTAATCCCAGCGGCCAGTGTTAAAACCGACGAAATGCTTCCCGAGGGCGGCACGAATCTCCATCAACTGAAAAGTGGCCTCTAGTTGTTCAACAAGGACATAAACTTTAATTGTTCCCGCGGGGAGACCCAGATGCTCCTCAAGCGCGCCCATTATTTCGGTCCAGAGAGCCGCCTCTTCGGCGGTCTGAATCTTCGGCAGATACAGGACGATGGATGAACCGGCCTTCTCCAATTGCTTATGATTGTTCACAACATAGAGTGCGAGATCGACGATCGATGCCGATAACGCGACACCTTCCTGATCCCGGATATGCCGGTCGTCCAAATGCAGCCCTCGCGCGCGAAAGATCCTTGTCGTAAATCCGAGCTGCTCTTTCCAATCCGCGATGATCTTGCGTCCCAAGAATCCCGTCGCCCATTGATTCATCTCACCCGAGACCTGCTCGGCGACATCCATAAACATGGGGTCCTGTGCAAAGGCGAGTTTGAGGTTTCGCTGGTTATCCAACGACATCGTCGTAATCTGGCCCAACGCGTCCTCCCCGTCAAACATCCAGCCGTCCGCACCTGAGAGCAGAGCATAGGCAACATTCCTTATGCTGCTTTCAATTGTAGCGTGGGGTTTGGCCCCCGGCCCCGTTCCCTGGACCCATTGCCGCCGAAGATCGGCGGGAATCTCCGAGCCGACAAATTTGCCGGCCCTTGCGTCCTGCACCTTGATGCACGTGCCCGGGATGCACTCAGCCTCTTTGAGGAACTCGATGTTCTCCCCGTTGCGCAACCGCTCCGCCCTTCTTTTGATTCTCTTCACCATGAGGGCTTTTTGGGCTTCATTGAACCGGGATAATGATGCCAGGACAGAAAGAGCCTCGGGGGTGTAGACGTCAGGATAGGAGCTTTCCAGTCCGTTGCGGATTTTCAAATTCTTATTCAATGTTTGGGTAATTCAGTCTTTGGGTATTTCATATATTCGTCGCCCCGCCTTTCTTTCAAATATAACCTAATTTTTGATTTGATAAAGATTTTTAGAGGCCACGTATGGTGAAACATGCCCCGGAAGCCCTCGAAAACCCCAATTTTCCGTTCCGAAAAATAGTACTTGACTTTTACAAAACATATCCATATATTTAAATGTATCAAATGAAGACCTCTGAAGAACATATCGTCAAAATCGCCAAAGCCCTCTCCGACAAGTCACGGGTGCGGATCCTCCAGGAGATCGCCAAGCGCGGCCGGATTACCTGCGGCGACGCAGTGGGTATCGCGATCCTATCCCAGCCCGCGGTTTCCCATCACATCAAGGTGTTGGTCGACGCCGGGCTGCTGGACGTCGAGCGAGACGGGCGGCATCGCATCATTTCGGTGAATAAGAAGGCGCTCGACGAATTCACGGCGCTGGTTTCGGTTTCTGCGAAACGGTAACTCATATTTTTTTGTTCAATATATCGACACATTTGGATATATCAATGTGTACTTCCGATGAAGTTGTGACTATCACCCTCTACACGGATCTCGATAACACACATCCAAAAGAAAGGAGAGTATCTGTATGAAATACGCAGTCCTGTTAGGTAGAATTTTTTATTCACTCATCTTCGTGATGGCGAGTACCGGGCATTTCTCGCAGGGGACAATCGCATTTGCCGCTTCCGAGGGGGTGCCGTTCGCTTCGTTCACGGTTCCCCTCTCAGGTGTTATGGCGCTTCTCGGAGGTCTTAGTGCGGCCCTCGGTTACAAGGCAAAATGGGGCGGTTTGCTGCTCGTATTGTTCTTGGTGCCGGTTACCGTCATGCTGCACAATTTCTGGGTTGTAAAGGACCCGATGATGGCTCAGATGCAGCAGATCATGTTCATGAAAAACGTCGCGATGTTGGGCGGTGCGCTCCTCATCAGCTACTTCGGCGCCGGGCCGCTGAGCCTCGATGCGCGTGCGGCAGCTCGGTCGACGCAACCTCGTTCGGTGCAAGAGGGTTCAGGGTTATCTCCCGAGCAAGTGACAGCATGAACGCGTCGCTCTTTGTGGGATCGGGGCAACGCTCCCGATCTATCGATGCAATATTCTCATTACTTCGATCGTCTACTGTAGTGACTGAACAAGGTATTCAAGGAGAACATCATGAAGCCGAGAGCAATTAGCGATTCAGAATTTGAGCGGGAGGTATTGAATGCAGACGGTCTCGTCATCGCGAACCTGTGGGCTCCGTGGTCACGCCCCAGCCGAATCGTGCTTTCCATTCTCGAAGAGATCGGCGATCGTCATGCGGCGGATCTCAAGATTGTCACGGTCAATGTGGATAAGAATGAGAATACCGTCAGGGATTTCGGCGTCAATAAGATCCCGACGCTTCTCTTCTTCGAGGGAGGAAAGCTTGTGGATAGGGCTCATGGTATCTCTTCATTAAAGTATCTGGAAGCAAGAATTAATCTACTGATATCGGCGCCCACTTCACCAGCCATGATTCCTCAATTTCAGAGTCCCTGACATGACGGTAAACTGTCAACAGGTAACTCACTATCTAACCACAATAAAACAATAAGGAGTAACGTCATGAAAAGCTTCATCTATGCACTGCTGCTGGCGATCGCCCTCGTTGCGATCAGCGTAACGAACGTTTCGGCACAGATCGCCCCGGACAATCGGATGAACTTCCGGGCGGGATCCACTGGATCGATTCTCGTCGGGGCTAACTCGACGGATTCGAAAGTAGGACCCTCCTTTGGCGGAAGCCTGGGATACGGCCTCGGCTACGGCACCACGTTGTATGTTGAATCCGGTTACGGCTGGACGAATTTCCAGTCGGTCGATGGACTGAAGTTGGTCTCGATTCCTGTTCTCGCAGGAGTGACCTATAACTTTGGTTCATTGCTGAATTCAAGCATCGTACAGCCCTACATCGGTGCTGCCGGCGGAGTATTCAATTACATGCTGCAAAAGGACGGAAACACCGTCAGCGTCTCCGGTAACGAGCAGAAGACGACCAGCTTTGGCGTTGAAGGGATCGCGGGTGTGAGCTTCAAGATCAACGACGATGTCGCTCTCGACCTTCGCGGGAACTTCGATCACGCCTTCTCGAAGCGAGACAACGGCAATTCGCTTGAGAGCCAGGAGTGGAATAACGCAGGAATCGGCGGCGGAATTTCGTACAACGTAAGCTTCTAAGTAAATCACGGCGCCTCTCCGCGGAACGGCCGGGCTCGTAGGAATGCGGGCGCGGGCCGTCGGAGAGGCGCCGTACCATTATGTCAGCAAGAGCAATCTCTTCGTTTAATCAAGCGTAAACTCCTCGTTTTCACAGTTGCTCCTTCCTGAAAAACTCTTTACCTTTAACCGTTCCTAATCGCCCCTAAGGGGCACACATCTCATTTGATTGGGTTTCCATCCGGTGTGCAGACCATGATCGGTCAAAGCATATCGCACTACAAGATTCTTGAAAAGATCGGCGAGGGGGGCATGGGTGTAGTGTATAAAGCCCAGGATACAAACCTCGACCGCATTGTCGCCCTCAAATTTCTCCCGCCGAATCTATCAACAAGCGAGCAGGACAAAGCACGCTTCGTCCAGGAAGCCAAAGCTGCCGCCACGCTGAACCACCCCAATATCTGCACCATCCATGATATTCAGGAACATGACGGGCAAATGTTTCTCGTCATGGAATTCGTGGATGGACAGACGCTACAGGAGCGGAAGAGTTCTCTTTCCTTGAAGCAAGCCATCGAGATTGGGATTCAGATTGCAGACGGACTTGCCGCCGCACATGAGAAAGGCGTTGTGCATCGTGATGTTAAACCGGAAAACATCATGATCCGCAAGGATGGGATTGCGCAGATCATGGACTTCGGTCTGGCGAAGCTTCGAGCGGGGCGGGCGACCAGGCTGACAAAACAGGGAAGTACGGTCGGGACTCTTGGTTATATGTCTCCGGAGCAGGTTCAGGGTCTCGACGTTGATCATCGATCCGACATTTTCTCCCTCGGGGTCGTGCTCTACGAGCTCTTCACCGGCCAAATGCCGTTCAGAGGCGTGCATGAGACCGCACTGATGTATGAGATTGTTAACACTGATCCCGCTCCTATGGCAACGATCAAACCTGAGATCGATCCGAACCTCGATGCGATCGTCCTTGATTGTTTAGACAAGGACCCTAAGGAGCGATGTCAGTCGGCTGCTGAGGTGGCCAGGGACTTGCGGCGGGTGAAACGAGAATCGAGCCGCCAGCGCGCAAGTCAAATTACCGGTTCGCAAAAAGTGTATCAACCTTCGGTTCGGTTCTCATCGGCAGACCCTTCGGAGAGCGACAAGCGACCGCCTCTTGCGTGGATCGCGGTGACTGCCGTTTTCTTCCTAGCGAGCTTGACGATCGCCATTATTCACTTCCGCGGAGCCCCCCACGAGGTACGGACGTATCGCTCTTCGCTTCTCGCGCCCGACAAAGTATCATTTGTTTCAGAGGGTGGAGGCCATCTCGCGCTCTCACCCGATGGCCGCACTCTGGCGTTCGTAGCAAGAGACTCTACAGGCAGAACGCTGATCTGGGTTCGATTGTTGAATGCCATCTCCGGCCGGTCGCTGGGTGGAACAGACGGAGCCCAGTATCCTTTCTGGTCCCCGGACAGCCGCTTCATTGGTTTTTTCTCCGGCGGTAAATTGAAAAAGATCGAGGCCTCCGGTGGACCGCCTCAAATCATTTGCGATGCCGGCTGGGGCCGGGGAGGGACATGGAATCAGAATGATGTTATTGTATTCTCCTCCTCAACAGTTGGACCCCTATCGCGCGTTTCCGCTGCCGGTGGATTGGCAATCGCTGTAACGAAGTTTGATACATCGAGGTCGGAAACCAGTCACCGATGGCCCTACTTCTTACCGGACGGCATGCACTTCGTGTTCCTCTCCCGGGCCGTGGGCGAAGAAACTGACGCGATGACTCTTGGCTCACTTGACTCGACAGAGAAAAGCAATATCATTCTGCGTGCCACCTCAAATATGACATACGCCGCAGGATTCCTGCTGTTCATTCGTGATCAGTCCTTAGTGGCGCAGCGTTTCGATGCGGCCCATCTTCAAATAACCGGCGATGCCTTTCCGATCGCGGATCAGGTTGAATACAACGCCTCGTTCAGCAGAGCGAACTTCTCCGCCTCTGACAATGGCGCGCTCGTTTATCAAACGGGCGTTGCCCGTGGTGACAGAGAATTAGTGTGGATCGACCGCAGCGGCAAACGACTCGGCCCTGTCAGTAAGGCGGGGGATTTCACGGATGTTCGGCTCTCACCGGACGGGAGGCGCGTCGCGGTTGCGCTCTTCGATCCTCGAACGCGCAGGAGTGATATCTGGCTCTATGAATTAGCACGCGACCTTTGGACCCGATTTACATTCGAGCCGGTGATCCATCGGTTCCCGGTGTGGTCTCCTGACGGCTCCCGGCTCGCTTTCAGCGCAAACCGAAAAGGGCACATGGACATTTATCAAAAGTCGTCGAGCGGTGCGGGGGGCGAAGAAAGCCTTCTGGAATCAAATCTTGACAAGGTGCCGACCGACTGGTCGTCGGATGGGAAGTCCCTTGCATATCACACCCTGGGAGATCCGAAGACAAAGGCTGATTCATGGATCCTCCCACTTGCTCCCGGAAAGTCTGGCGGAGAGCGGGAACCTTTTCTGATATTGCAAACGGTGTTCAGCGAGGGTGGAGGGGCTGCATTCTCACCGGATGGAAAATGGATCGCATACCAATCGGATGAATCCGGGAAAGAGCAGGTCTATGTGCGGTCAGTTGGGGGATCTGGCGGAAAATGGCAGATATCGACGGCGGGAGGCACACGGCCGCATTGGCGCCGCGATGGAAAGGAGCTCTTCTACCTCTCAGATGATAACAACCTGACAGCAGCGGAAGTGAAGGCAGCCTATCCATTATTCGACGTCGGCACTATTCGCCCGCTATTCAAAGTCAACGCAGCGACAACTATAGGCAATATCGCTCCGACAGGCGGCACTGCGTATGATGTCACAGGCGATGGCCAACGCTTCCTTGTGAACATCTTTAATGAGCACGGACCAGCTTCGCCGATCACGCTTGTGGTCGGCTGGGATGAGGAGTTGAAGAAACGATGATCGTGTCCGCCATGCCAGGTCGTACGGGCTCCTGACGGATGAGAGCCTTCGCGCTGGCCATGCTGCCGCTTACTGCAACTCTATCCGCCTCCGCCCCTCAGGCCGACGTGGTTTTCACGCACGGGAAGGTATACACCGTCGATCACGCCCATCCCCATGCCGAAGCCATCGCAGTCCGCGACGGAAGAATACTTGCCGTGGGCTCGGAGCAAGAGATCAAACCCCACATTGGTCCGTCGACAACCATCGTTAACATCCAGGGAAAGCTCATCCTCCCCGGGTTTATTGACGATCACACACATTTCATCAGCGGAGGGTTTCAATTGGGGAGCGTCAATCTGCGGTATGCAGGCGATGAGAACGCCTTCGCAACGATCATTAATGAACGCGCGGAAAAATATCCCGACCGATGGATCACGGGCGGCGATTGGGACCATGATCGTTGGAGGGGCGGCCGTCTTCCGACAAAGGAGCTCATCGACAAATTTACGCCAAAGACACCCGTCTTCGTCAACCGTTACGATGGCCATATGTCTCTGGCGAACAGCTATGCGCTGAAACTCGCCGGGGTCACGAAAGCGACTGCTGATCCGCCGGGCGGGATGGTCGTAAAGGATTCGAAAACGGGGGAGCCGACAGGTATTCTCAAAGATGGGGCGATGGACTATGTGTATAAGATAATTCCGGACCCTGGCGAAGGCGAAATGATGGAGGCAGCAGAGCTCGCCCTCGCCGAGGCGAGAAAGAACGGATTGACTAGCATCCAGGATATGTCGACACCTGCACATCTGCGGATGTATCAGAAGCTGAAGAACGCCGGCAGGCTGACGGCGCGCTTTTATTCCCGCCTACCGATCGACCAATGGGAACATCTGATCGGCACGGGCATTCGCGTTCCGTTCGGGGATGAGTGGATCAGGATCGGATCATTGAAGGCGTTTGCCGACGGGTCGCTCGGCTCAACCACTGCGCTCATGATCGATCCATTTACATCGGATCCGACGACACACGGTCTGGCAACCGATTATGTGCAGGATGGCCGGCTGGAAAAATGGGCGCTGGCGGCCGACAGCTCCGGGCTCCAGCTCTCAATCCATGCGATCGGCGACAGCGCAATCAGTCTGATGCTCGATCTTTTCGAGAAAATAGTGAGGAAGAATCCGGTGTGGGACCGCCGGTTCCGTATCGAACATGCTCAGCACGTCAGTCCCCGCGACTTCAGGCGCTTCGCGCAAATGGGGGTGATCGCATCGGCCCAGCCGTATCACGCCATCGACGACGGGCGGTGGGCGGAGTCGCGCATCGGGCATGAGCGCTGCAAGACGAGCTACGCATTCCGGACATTCCTCGATATCCATGTTAAGCTTTGCTTTGGCAGTGACTGGACTGTCGCGCCGCTCAATCCTCTGCTCGGAATTTACGCCGCCGTCACGCGCCGGACGCTCGACGACGCCCACCCCGGCGGCTGGTTTCCCGAACAGAAAATCACGGTGCCGGAAGCGATCGAAGCCTACACGATCAATAACGCCTACGCAGCGTTCGAGGAGGCGGAAAAGGGTTCGATCTCGCCGGGAAAGCTGGCGGATTTCGTCGTTCTTTCCGATGATATACTCACCATCGATCCTGTAAAGATAGAGAAGGTTACCGTTGATATGACTATCCTCGGTGGGAAGATAATCTATGAACGGAGATAATCTATCAATGGAGGTAGTCTATCAACGGCGTCAGCCTGCAAACCCTGAAATTTCATAACTTCACTGGCAGTGCCCAACCATAACGCACACCTGATAGTTTCGACTCCGGGACGCATCTGCCTGTTCGGTGAGCATCAGGATTATCTGGAACTCCCCGTCATATCGTGCGCGATCTCGCTTCGCGTGAACATCGACGCCGTGCCGCTTGCCGGTCCGAAGATCGTTATTCACACGCTCCCCGCCGGCCGCGACTGGACTATTCAACTCGACGCACCCGTCAAGTATGAGGCCGAGCGGGATTTCTTTCGAAGCGGTCTTAAAGTTCTGCAAGACGCGGGGTTGACTTTTTCGAAGGGTTTCGAATGCACAGTTGAGGGAACAATTCCTATCCGCGCGGGGGCCTCCAGCTCATCGGCGATGATCGTTTCATGGATCAACCTTCTCGCCCGGGAAAGCGATCAGCAGAAGGAACTTTCTCCGGAGGAATGTGCGATCCTGGCGCATGTCGCTGAAGTTCTTGAGTTCGACGGGGCCGGAGGGAGAATGGACCAATACGCAACGGCTCTTGGCGGAGTTCTCTTCCAGAGTTATCATCCCTGCATCCAGGTCGATAAGCTTACGCCGGATTTTGGAGCATTCGTACTCGGAGACTCGGGCGAGCCGAAGGATACCCAGAGAGTCCTATCGAAGGTAAAGAACCGTGTGCTGTCGCTCGTGCGGCGTATTTCATCACGCCACCCTGACTTCTCTCTTCAGACTGTGATGCGGGAGGATCTCGACCGCTATGTGGGAGGGTTTGATGCTTCGGACAAATCGATCTTGCTCGCTACAATTCGAAACCGGGACATTACGCTCAATGCTCGCACGCTCCTCACCGCTTCGTCGCTCGATGAGCGCACGTTCGGCAACTTGCTCAATGAACACCAATCGATCCTCCGGGGCGCTCTCGAAATTTCAACGCCAAAGATAGATCGAATGCTCGATGCTTCACTCGCAGCCGGGGCGTTCGGGGGCAAGATCAACGGCTCCGGTGGAGGGGGATCGATGTTCGTCTATGCTCCAAGGGATCCGGAGATTGTTGCCGAAGCAATTAAGATGGTTGGAGGAAAGCCGTATATCGTCCATGTTGATGGTGGAACGCGTGTTGAATGATCGTTCCGATGGTTCGGCGGAAATTCTAACTATCCTCTCCCTCATCGTGTTCATCGCTCTGATCTCCTCCGGGGCTGTGATCGCACGTAAATCTCATTCGACCCAGGACCCTACGAACTACTTGAAGCCGCCCGCAATTATTCCGCAGCCTGTCAAGTTGGAGCTCAAAGACGGAAGCTTCCACATCGACTCCCTCACCAGGATCGTTGGCTCACCGGCGGACAAACAAACCAGGGCAGTCGCCGAGTCCCTCGCGGGTAGATTACGCACAACGACCGGATTTCCTCTCCCGGTCGTCGCCGGAAAAAGAAAACCGGGATCGAACGTTATTTCTCTCATCCGCATGCCCGTAAAGGGACTTCCGCCCGAGGGATACCGGCTTTCTATTACAGCCGG
>Ga0099793_10000011_pt1 | contig 37475 bp, 29 predicted proteins | sample Rivendell_Oct201_9_FD_77319 | JGI IMG/M metagenome (GOLD analysis project Ga0099793, IMG submission 77319) | Vadose zone soil and rhizosphere microbial communities from the Eel River Critical Zone Observatory, Northern California to study diel... | ecosystem: Environmental > Terrestrial > Soil...
ACCGGTTTTTCCGTGATACCATCCCGGCGTATCAGATTGAGGTCAAGTATGTTGAGCCGCACTCGCTCGAGGATCTGTTATATCTCATTACTCCAAAAACTAAGGTCGTTTACTTCGAAACGCCGACAAACCCGACGCTGCGGCTTGTCGACATTGAGAAAATTGTCCGCATGACGAGACGGGCGGAGAAGGAATTCCGCAGCCGCATCACGATCATGATCGATAACACGTTTGCGACGATCGTGAATCAGGACCCTTTCAAGTTTGGCGTGGATGTAATTCTCGAAAGTGCAACGAAATATCTCGGAGGGCACGCCGACCTTATGGGGGGCGTCGTGACAGCCCGGCGGTCGTTCATCGACAAAGTAAAGGGTTTGGCGAAACATCTGGGCGGATGCGCAGATCCGTTCGCGGCGTTTCTCGTCGACCGAAGCCTCAAGACCTTCGAGCTTCGGGTTCGCCGGCAAAATGAGAATGCGATGGCGCTCGCACGGGCGCTTGAGCGGCATCCGAAGGTTTTGCGCGTACTTTATCCGGGTTTACCCTCCCATCCCCAACACGGGCTCGCGAAAAAGCAGATGTCAGGATTCGGGGGAATGGTTACAATTGAAGTAAAAGGCGGCGTGAAGGGCGCAGTTCGTGTGTGTGATCATCTCAAGGTGGCGGTCAACGCCATGTCGCTCGGCGGCGTAGAAACCCTCGTCAGCATACCCGTCTATTCTTCACACATCAATATGAGTGCGAGCGAGCTCGCGAGCCATGGAGTAACGCCCGGAATGATCCGCATCTCCGTCGGGGTCGAGGGAGTCGAAGATCTGATCGGAGATTTCAGGCAGGCATTGAAGAAAATCTGACCTCAGCGCTGCTGGCCGCTGCGGATGTGGACTAACGCTCTATCGGTGTTTGTCGGCTATACGCCGCGCGCTGCCAGGATAGATTAACCGGGATGCCGCGGCGGGTTCTACCCAGGCCGCCGGCAGCGCCGATCACACCGCGCTGCTTGCTCCGAACGCAGCGGTTGTTACTTAAGCCTCGATTTTATAAATCTCCCGTCGCCCGTCATCGATGAGGTTGTGGTAATCCTTCATGATTTTGTGGAATACAGTCAATTCGGTAAATTTCTTCCGTGAAATTCAGCTTTACTCTACGCCAGCCGGCTCTCATTCTGCTCGCCGCGATTCAATTGATTCTTGCGCCGCGCTCTTCCGCGCAATCTCCCGTCCGGTTCGCGGTCATCGGAGATTACGGCTTCGCGGGTCAGGCCGAAGCCGACGTGGCGGCGCTTGTGAAAGGTTGGAACCCCGATTTCATCATCACCGTCGGAGATAACAACTATGAATCCGGAAGTACAACCACGATCGACCAAAATATCGGCCAATATTACCACGAATTCATCTTTCCGTATTCGGGAGCTTACGGAGCAGGCGCCACCGTCAACAGATTTTTCCCGGCCCTTGGAAACCATGATTGGATAGCGGCGGGGGCAACGCCGTATCTGAACTATTTCGAGCTCCCGAATAACGAGCGTTATTATGACTTCGTTCGCGGGCCGGTGCATTTCTTTGTGATCGACAGCGATACGAATGAACCCGACGGACGCACATCCCTCTCCACCCAGGCTCAGTGGCTGAAGTCGAATCTCGCCTCCTCCACCGCACGATGGAGGCTCGTCTACTTTCATCATCCGCCGTATTCATCGGGAACACGTCATGGGTCGCTGCTTGTTATGCGATGGCCTTTCAGGCAGTGGGGCGCCACGGCTGTGCTTGCAGGTCATGAGCATGATTATGAGCGGCTCACGGAAGACAATCTTCTCTATTTAGTAAACGGTCTCGGAGGCCGAAGCACGTATCCATTCGGCGCCCCCATTGCCGGCAGCCAGCTTCGTTACAACGCTGATTACGGCGCAATGCTTGTCGATGCGGACACGGGACAGATTACATTTCGTTTCATCACCCGCACCGGTGCTTCCATCGACAGCGTTACAATCGTCCCTCCGCCGAAGGGTGTCACGTTTGACCTCGCCGGCGGATGGAACATGGTCTCGCTTCCAGTGACTGTGCCCGACCCGCGCGCTTCAACGCTGTTTCCGACGGCGATTTCGCGGGCTTTTAATTTTGACGGAAGACGATATCTGCCGTCAGACTCGATGCGCAACGGTGCCGGCTACTGGGTAAAGTTCGCCTCTTCGCAGACGGCAGGCATCGCCGGAGACTCCGTCTTCGACCTCACCGTCGAAGTCTCGGCGGGATGGAATATGATTGGCTCGCTATCAGAGCCGGTGATCACAAGTACGATCGTGCAGGTTCCCCCCGGCATTATCGTTTCGCAATTTTTCGGCTACGAAGGGAGGTATGCGGGAACCGGCATCCTATACCCCGGAAAATCATACTGGGTGAAGGTAAGACAGGCGGGGCAGCTCATCCTCTCCTCCGGGCATTGACCGGCGATCAGAGAATCTTTCTCAGGAGCTCCGGGTCGACGTTCCCACCGCTGATGACCGCGCAAATCTTCTTCCCCTTTAAGCCGCTCGCGTTCTTCATGACTGCTGCAGGGGCGACGGCTCCGGTGGGTTCGACGACGATCTTCATTCTTTCAATGAAGAATTTCATCATCGGCAGGATGTCATCGTCTTTTATTGTGATCACGTCATCCACATACCGGAGAATGATTTCAAAATTAAGCTCCCCGACGGAAAGCGTGCGCATCCCGTCGGCAATCGTGTTGACCGATTTGAGTTTTACAATCTTCTTTGCGCGGAAGGACTGATAACAATCATTCGCACCTTCCGTTTCCACACCGATGACTCGTACATTCGGGAAAAGATTCTTCGCAGCGAGTGAGCACCCCGCAATCAGTCCGCCGCCTCCAATGGGCACGAAGAGATAATCCAACTCCTTGATGTCCTGAAAGATTTCGAGGGCGACTGTTCCCTGTCCGGCGATCAGTTTTTCATCATTGAAGGGATGGACAAGCGTGTAACCGGATTTCGCGATGAGTTCATTGGTTGTGCGCTCACGGTCGTCGGTCGTGTTTCCGCAGAACACGATCTCGGCACCGTACGTTCGAGTTGCTTCCACCTTCAGCGGGACCGAATCGCGCGGCATCACGATGATGGCCTTGACCCCGAAGAGCTTGCAGGCGAGGGCGACGCCCTGTGCATGGTTGCCGGAAGAATGAGCGATCACGCCCGCCCGCCTCTGCTCGGCGGTCAACGAGGAGATCTTGTTGTACGCGCCGCGGAACTTGAACGCCCCGATCCGCTGAAAGTTTTCTGCCTTGAAGTAGACTTCGTTTCCGGAATTCTCGTTAAACGTGCGTGACGAGAGGAGAGGAGTCTTGTGGACGACGGGTCGAAGGACCTTGTATGCGGATTCGATATCTGAGAAGGAGACCACCGGAATTAAATCCGAGTTAAATTTCGAGGACGATCTTTCCGAAGTTCTTTCTCTCCTCCATACGCCGGTGAGCGTCGGCGGCCTGGGCGAGCGGAAAGATCTTATCGATGACCGGGTTCAAACGGCGTTTGCTTTTCGGCCCCGTGAAGAACTTCAGCACTTCGAACATCTCCGATTTGCTTCCCATCCATGAACCTAGAATCCTATGGTGGCGTGTGTAGACGTAGCGGATGTCCACTTTTGCCACATATTCGGATGTTGCGCCGCACGTTACGAGTCTTCCACCTTTCGCAAGCACCATGATGCTTTTCTCAAGGACCTCTCCCCCGACATGCTCGACGACGACATCTATTCCTTTTTTTTCCGTGATCCGCTTGACTTCATCAACAAAATCCTTTTCCTGATAGTTGATTAAGTCGTCTGCGCCGAGCTCCTGTGCCCTCTTCAATTTCTCATGAGAACCTGCGGTCGTGATGACCCGCGCGCCGATCATTTTCGCGATTTGAATTGCGGCGGAGCCGACGCCGCTTCCCGCTGCGTGAACGAGGGCCGTCTCTCCCGGCCGGATATTGGCCAGCGTCACAAGCATATGCCATGCTGTGAGAAACACGAGCGGGATCGCCGCAGCTTCGTTGAAATCCAGACCCTCCGGGATTGGAACGCAGTTCACGGCCGGCACTCTGACAAACTCCGCGTACGTTCCTTCCTCGCGTACCCCGAGGACCCGGTAATCCCGGCACAAGTTGTCGCGTCCCCCGAGACACATCTCGCAGTGCCCGCAGGAGAGACCGGATGAAATGAGAACCCGGTCTCCGGGCTTGATCCAAGCGACCGCGCTTCCTACTTCGGCGACAATGCCGGAGCCGTCGCATCCGGGGATGTGGGGCAGCGGAATATTTCTCTCTCTCGCTCCGCTGCGGACCCAGAGATCGAGGTGATTGAGCGCGGCTGCTTTCAGATTAATAAGAACATCGGTGGGGCCGATCACAGGTTTTGGGGCCTCTTCATAACGGAGGACGTCGGCGTTGCCGAACGCGTGGAAGCGGACGGACTTCACAGAACCGTTCCGGTGCGCCTCAAACGGGCGGCACCCATTGATTGGAAGTCAGAGCTCATTTTCTCGGCGCGAGATGGGGGAATTGGTGATTCGAAGGGTACTATTGTTCCGGGGCCAGCTCCCAATGATCCGGCGACCGCCACAGGCTCGAAAGCACGAGCTCCCGCATGAAGATGAATTCCTTCGGAAGTTTGTCATAGAGCTTCGAGAAAAATTCCTCGTGCGACAGGAGCTCCTTCTTCCACTCCTCCCCTTTCACCGACATCACGTTGTTGAATTTTTCCTGCGAGAACGCTTCCAGCCCCTCCCAGCAGAGGTCTTGATAGCGCGGCATCCAGCCGATCGGGCTTTCGATGGCGTAGCCGCGGCCGCGCGCGCGATCGACGACCCATTTGAGGACGCGCATGTTCTCGCCAAACCCCGGCCAGATATATTTTCCGTTCTCGTCTTTGCGGAACCAATTGACGGAAAAAATCCGGGGAGGATTCTGCAAACTGCGGCCGAACTGAAGCCAGTGATTGAAGTAATCCGCCATGTGATATCCGCAGAAAGGAAGCATCGCCATCGGGTCCCGCCGGATTTTTCCGACCTCACCCGTGGCAGCGGCCGTCGTTTCGGAGCCCATCGTGGCAGCCGCATAGACGCCGAAGTTCCAGTTAACGGTTTGATAGACCAGGGGCACCACGCCGCTTCGCCGGCCGCCAAATATAAATGCCCTGATCGGGACTCCATTCGGATCTTCCCACGAGGGATCGATAATCGGATTTTGCTTGGCTGGAGCGGTGAATCTCGCGTTTGGGTGAGCGGCGGGCCGTCCGCTCCCCGGCGTCCAGTCCTTACCCTGCCAATCGATCAGCCGGGGCGGCGGAGTGTCGGTCATACCCTCCCACCAGACGTCGCCGTCGGGGGCCAGGGCAACGTTCGTGAAGATCGTGTTGGCGCGGATGCACTCCATCGCATTTGGATTGGTCTTGTATCCCGTCCCGGGCGCAACGCCGAAATATCCCGCCTCGGGATTGATTGCGTGCAACTTTCCATCGCTTCCGGGCTTGATCCACGCGATGTCGTCGCCCACGGTTGTCACTTTCCAGCCGGCGAAGGCTTTCGGGGGTATGAGCATGGCGAAATTGGTCTTCCCGCACGCGCTGGGGAAAGCTGCGGTGACATAGGTTTTCTCTCCGTCCGGCGATTCCACGCCGAGAATGAGCATGTGCTCCGCCAGCCATCCTTCATCCCGGGCCATCACTGAGGCAATCCTCAGGGCGAAGCACTTCTTACCGAGCAGCGCATTGCCGCCGTAGCCGCTGCCGAATGACCAGACGGCCCGCTCCTCCGGAAAGTGCACGATATACTTCTGTTCTTTGTTGGAAGGCCAGGGAAGGTCTTTCTGACCGGGCGCAAGAGGCATCCCGACTGAGTGCAGGCACGGCACGAACTCTCCCTCGCCAAGTGTATCAATGACGCTCTTCCCCATCCGGGTCATGATTTTCATGCTGACGACGACATACGGCGAATCGGTGATCTGAACGCCGATATGCGAGATGCTGGAGCCGAGGGGACCCATGCTGAAAGGGATGACATACATCGTCCTGCCGTGCATGCAGCCGCGGAACAAACGCGTCAACGTCGCCTTCATCTCCTTCGGATTGACCCAGTTGTTGGTTGGGCCGGCATCCTGTTTTCTGACGCTGCAGATGAAAGTCCGGTCTTCCACCCGCGCCACGTCGCTTGGGTCCGATCGCGAGAGAAAGCTGTTCGGCCGCTTTTTCTCATTGAGTTTGATGAAAGTTCCTGATGCAACGAGCTGGCTGCAGAGGCGGCTGTATTCGTCCTCCGATCCGTCACACCAATGAAGCGCGTCGGGCTCGCAGAGCCGGAAAACCTCCTCAACCCACCTGCGGAGTTTAGCGTTCTTGAGGTAACTCGGAGACTCGATAGTGGGGGGATCGGCGCGATTCATTTCCCGCGATAAGAGAAGGGATGATAAGAAAACGAAGATAAGGAAAAATTGAGTGTGGAACAAGAACCCAGTTTGTGCGCGAAATAGATGAAAAAGGAAGCATTCTTTGCTAATGACACCCTATTTCGCTACTTTCTTTTTCTTAATTCGATAAAAAAGTTCAATCGGAATCGACAGGAACGCACATGAAAATCAACGAGTGGATTCAAAGGGCACGGCAGGGATTTCAGCCGACGTTCTGGGTGGCGAATACCCTCGAGCTCTTTGAGCGCCTGGCTTTTTACGGGGCGAAAGCAGTTCTGACCGTTTATCTGGCCATCAAGGTGGGTCTCGGGCCTCAGGTCGCCGGATCGCTTGCCGGCCTATTTTCGGGAGTTATATTCTCGCTGCCGATTATTGCCGGCACCTTCGTCGATCGGTACGGGTTTAGGAAAACACTCATAACCTGTTTTTCGTGCTTCTGTGTCGGCTATTTCCTGATCGGTTTTGCAGGGCTGGCCTTTGGACAAACGATCGTTAATGCAATCGGCAAAACGCCGTATGTAGTGACGGTGCTCTTGCTGACCGCCGTCGGCGGGTCGCTGATCAAGCCGTGCATCGTCGGCACGGTGGCGAAAACCTCGGCGGAGAGTGTCCGTTCGCTGGGCTTTTCGATCTATTATACGCTGGTCAATATCGGCGGCGCGCTCGGGCCTATCCTGGCTCTTCAGGTAAGAGAAAACCTCGGAATCGAATACGTTTTGGTCATGTCCTCCTTCACTTCGTTCCTGCTGCTTGTGGGAACGCTGATATTCTTCAAGGAGCCGGAAGGCGGCGGCGCGTCTGGCGGCAGAACGCTGGGAATGGTTTTTCGCGACATGCTGCTCGTTTTCCGGAACGCGAGGTTTATCACCTTCCTCGTGATCTTTTCCGGTTTCTGGATCATGTTCTGGCAAATTTTCTATTCATTTCCATTTTACATCATCGAGGTCCTCAAATTTCCGAAGTTCGAACTCCTGGAGACGGTGGATGCGTGGACGATCATTCTCCTCAGCGTCCCGCTTACCGCGCTCGCTAAAAAACTTCGCCCCATCACGGCGATGACACTCGGTTTTCTTATCGCAAGTTGCTCCTGGTTGTTGATCGCAAACTCACAAACTATATCTGTCGCCATCATCGCGATGGCATTCTTTGCCGTGGGCGAAGCGACCCAGGCGCCGAGATTTTACGAATATGTCAGCGCCCTTGCGCCGCCCGAGCAAGTCGGAACGTTCATGGGATTTGCATTCTTGCCCGTGGCTATCGGCTCGTTCATAGCGGGGCCGCTTTCCGGATGGCTGGTCCAGACATACCTGAAGGATTCCTTCCAACCTGCCACGATGTGGTACATTCTTGCCGCGATTGGTTTTGGCGCGACAATATTGATGGTCCTCTATAATATTTTCCTCGTGAAGCGGCCCGTGCAGGCTTGAGGCGGGCTTGACTTTTCATCCTCCAGGAACTATATAGAGTTTATGATCCAGCGGACAGCACAGATTCCACGCAGTTCATGAACAGGCACGTGCGCTTCAGGCCAGACGATACGACGGTATCCCTCTCAGAGGTTCACCGGAGTGTTGAGATTCCGGAGAGCGCCGGCGTCGTAAGGAAAATGTTCGCCTTTGCAGGTCCGGCGTATCTCGTGAGCGTAGGTTACATGGATCCCGGGAACTGGGCGACCGATCTTGAAGGCGGGGCGCGGTTCGGGTACCAGCTTGTCTGGGTATTGTTGATGTCGAACCTGATGGCAATCCTTCTCCAGACTCTTTCCGCGCGCATGGGGATCGTGACCGGACGGGATCTCGCCCAGGCGTGCCGTGAGCACTATCCGAAGCCCGTCGCATTTACACTCTGGATACTCTGCGAAGTCGCCATTGCCGCGTGCGACCTCGCCGAAGTTCTGGGAACGGCGATCGGGTTGAATCTTCTTTTCAAGGTGCCGATCCTTTACGGGGTGATCATTACGGGTTTTGATACGATGTTGTTCCTGGTGATACAGCAGTTCGGCATCAGGAAGATGGAAGCGTTCATTCTCATGCTTATCTCGACGATCGGGATTTGTTTTGGGATCGAAGTGTTCCTGTCGCGTCCGGTGTGGCCCGAAGTCGTCGCAGGCTTCGTACCGCGTCTGAGCTCGGAGAGTCTCTATGTGGCCATTGGCATCCTGGGGGCGACGGTGATGCCTCACAATCTCTATCTGCACTCGGCGCTCGTTCAAACGCGAGACGTCGGACAAACCACCCAGGGGAAGCGCACTGCCTGCAAGTACAATCTTATCGACACCGCTTTTGCCCTGAATGCGGCGTTTCTCGTGAACGCTGCCATCCTGCTGGTATCCGCCGCAGTCTTCTTCCGGAACGGAGTCATTGTAACAGAGATTCAGCAGGCATATCAATTACTCACGCCTCTGCTCGGAACGGCTCTTGCAAGCGCCTTGTTTGCAATCGCCTTGCTCGCCTCGGGGCAGAGTTCAACGTTAACCGGAACGCTGGCCGGTCAGATTGTGATGGAAGGATTTCTCCGGTTAAAGATTCGTCCGATTGTGAGAAGGCTTATCACAAGACTCATTGCCATCGTACCCGCGATGGTGGTCATTGCCTCGCAGGGAGAGGGGGGAACCTATGGCTTGCTGATTCTGAGCCAGGTTGTGCTGAGTTTGCAGCTTCCATTTGCGGTTCTTCCGTTGATCCAATTTACGAGCGAAAAAGGGAGGATGGGCGAATTTGTAAACAAGATGTGGGTGAAAATTCTGGCATGGATCTCCGCCGTAATCATCGTCGGGCTTAACGCCAAACTCGTGGTCGGCACGATCGGAGACTGGATCGCCCGGGCGGGAAGCAATGCCGTCTGGTTGTGGGTCAGCGTTGTGCCGATCGCGATCGCGTGCGGGTTGTTATTGCTTTATATTTCAGTGCCGGAGTCATGGTGGCGGCGACGAAAGGTGGCGCCCCGCGCGGCCGCACCCGTTGTGCTGAAGGAACAGAAATACTCCCGCATTGGAGTCGCGTTGGACTACGGGCCGATCGATGAAAAAGTTTTGTCCCACGCCCGGACGATCGCGCATCAGCACGGCGCGACGCTCTATCTTTTCCACGTCGTGGAAGGTGTGAGCGGCCAGTTATTCGGGAAGGACGCGTACGACGATGAAGCCCGCAGCGACGTCCAAACCCTTGAAGGCATTGCGGAGCAACTTCGGAAGTCAGGCGTTGAGGCGCAGCCGGTACTTGGTTTCGGGAGGGTTCCGGAGGAGCTGGTCAGGCTTGCGAAAGAGAAGCAGGTCGACCTGCTCGTGATGGGGGGACACCGCCACCGGGGATTGAAGGATATTTTCTTCGGCGCTTCAGTTTCGAAAGTCCGGCATCAGTTGTCGATCCCCGTCCTCGTCGTACAGTAGAGATCCCCTTCGGCCACCCCTCGCGGCGAGCACTAGGGATCAAAACACAGGGATTTCAAACGTAACGGAAGTCCCCTTGCCCCGCTCGCTCTTCACCTCGATCGATCCCCCGTGCTGATCGATGATGCGTTTCGTGATCGCCAAACCGAGTCCCGTTCCTTTTTTCTTTCCCGCGGTTACAAACGCTTCGAAAATCCTCCCCTTGATTTCCGGCGGAATGCCCGTCCCGGTGTCGGCGACGACAAACCGTACCATCTTATCATGCTCGTCGATGGTTACCCGGATTTCGCCCCCCTGAGGCATCGCATCCTGAGCATTGGTAATAAGATTCACAAACGCCCGGAGCAACCGCTCTGTATCGAAACGGGCCATCCGCTTGCAGTTGTTGGAAACCCGCAGTTGGACCTTGGACTGCTCCAGACTTGTTTTCACGCTTTGGACTAGCAGGATCACGAACATGTCGACGGATATTTCAACTTTATGGAGGCGGATTTCTCCTCGCGAGAAGTCGAGCAGTTCCTGCGCCATCGTAGCCATTCGCTGAATCCCGTCATGGATGATCCTGTACCATTGCTGGGTTTTCTCCGGAGGAGATTCCTTTCCCAGCCGAAGCGACTCTATGGCAAGATTGATTGAAGTCATGGGAGTCCTGAAATCGTGCACGATGGAGCTCGCCATCTGTCCAATCGTCGAAAGCCGCTCAGAGAGAATGATTTTCTCCTGCGCCTTCTTTAGCCGGACGCGCATTGTTTCAAAGGCGGCGCCGAGTTGTCCCAGTTCATCATGAGAGGGCTGGCCGGTCAGGGGAATTTCAAGATTACCGTTGCCGATCTGTTTGGTGGCCTCCAGAAGTCTCTTGAGATTCCTCGCGATGAGCACGCGGTATAGAAGGAGGCTCGAGATTATGACGATCAGTGTAAAGGTGAGAAAAACTGCCAATGAACGAATCCAGTTCTTTTGAATTGATTGCGCCAACGGGGCGAGAGAAATGTCCATCTCTGCAACCCCAAGGACATGGTCCTGGGGTACTTCGTGGCACTGCTGGCACCGGGCCACCGCTTTGAAGGGGATAATGGCATTCAATACCTGCCCCTTTCGGCTCCATGTCGGCGCTCCGGTCAGGAAGACCGGGTGCGTGTGAGCGTTCATGTGCGACTCCTCTTCGCGTTTCCGGAGGCGATCGAAGCGATCCTCGGACTGGTAGATATCGCGCAGGTGAAGACTGTCGGTGATGAAATAAATATGCAGACTGTCGATATCGCCCCCGCTGCCCAGAAGCTTCAGGTACTCATCGTCAATTCTCTCCTTGGTAACCATCTGTTCTACCAGGGACTTCCGGATCAGCTCGGCATACGTCTGCGCAGATGCTTGAGCCTGTTCCAGCATATCCTGTTCCTGATACCGATTGTTGAGATAGGCGCTCGTCCCCAGTGCAAGAAATATCAGCGGAACCACGGCGAGCACAAACTTGGTCGATATGGACAAGTTTTTGAGCATCATTCATCGCGACATAGAGCCGATGTCCTTTCCCTCCTGAAGGGATTTCTCATACTCCTGCTTGTATCGCCTGACGGCATTGAAGATCGATTCCGCAATCTCCTGCTGTCCTCTTGAACTCTTTAACACGTTCTCGTCGTGCTTGTTGGACAGATACGCGGTCTCAACGAGGACATTCGGCATCGATGCGCCCACCAGGACATAGAAGCCCGCTTGCTTTACCCCGCTGTTGCCAAGGCCTGTGCGTTTTCCCATCTCCCGCTGGAGGATATCTGCAAATTTCTCGCTGTACTTCATATAAGCGCTCTGCGCCATTGTCAGGAGGATGAAATTCTCCTCCGTCAATTGTTGGTACCGCTGCTCATATCCCTGCTCGTACTTCACGACGGCATTCTCGCGCTCCGCAATGCGGAGAGCGTTCTCCGTCTTGCCGGGACGCAGCAGATAGATCTCGAAGCCGTTCGCCGGACGAGGCTTGTGCGGCATCGAATTGCAATGAATACTGATGAACAGCTTTCCACCCGCCTGGTTTGCGATTTGCCCGCGCCGGTAGACCTCGACGAACTGATCGGATGTGCGCGTATACACCACCTTGACATCGCGCAAATTCCGCTCGATCAACCGCCCTAATTTCAAAGCAATTGCAAGCGTGACGTCTTTTTCCCGCGTCCTGCTCACGCCGAGAGCGCCCGGATCCTCTCCGCCGTGACCCGCATCGATGACCAGCACGTCGAGCTTCCAGCGATCCCGCTCCCGTTGGAGATTGCCTTCAAAGTCTCGTGTCTTCCGGGCGGCAAGCTCCTCTTCGGTCGGCCGGTGGATCGCGACGAGCAGATCGTTACTAGATTCGGCGGGGATCAGCTCGGCGCTGTTGACCTGTCCCTTCAGCCGAAAAGTCAATTGCACCGATGTGGGCGACTGAAAGACAAGCACCTTCTTGAGGACGCCGTTCGGCTTGAACTCCTGCAGTGCGGCGACATCGGCGCGGCCGTCGGCGAGCGTAACATAGACCCATGTATCGCCGCCATTTGATTTACACCACGCCTCCCCGTTGGGCAATTTCTTCGAACAAAGGAGGCGGATGAGATCTCCGTTCGCCTTTTGTTCGAACGAAATCCCGGTGATGTCGAAGGCAGATGCCTGCACAGCGCGGCCCACGGAAATCATCCGCCGGGTCGGATTGTAGGCGATTTGCTCCCGCATGATATTTTCGAAGACGGGAATGAATTCATCGAGCGGCACGAAGAATTTCAAAGAAAGCTGAATGACATCCCGTTGAAGCTGAGTAAGATTCGCGTTGCGCTTCTCGTCGGTGATCATCACGAACGGATTGTTCGGGGTGAGAAGCAGGGAATAACCTTTGGCCGCCAGCTCGAACCGTTGTGACTCGGGATCGAACGATCCCCGGAGGTTAAAGGCCCTCGCGAGATCGTTGACGGCGCCATATACCGCTCCGTCGTGCATGATGATTGCGATGCCGGTGTTGCGGGACGGGTCCTGTTCGAAGATGACGGAGAGGGAGTCCTGAGCTTTCGAAATGCGGAAGGAGATCAGCGTCAGAATGACGAGGAGCGGACGGCGCATCAAGCTCGTCAACGGTAATTCAGAAATTGTACTGCAAACTTCAGATCGGCCTGTCGAATCAACGCCATGATCGCCTGAAGGTCGTCCTTGCTCTTTCCGCTTACCCGGACCTGCGCATCCATGATCTGAGACTGTACTTTGACTTTTGTGTCTTTGATCATTTTGACGATCATTTTGGCGTTTTCCGTTTCGATGCCGTTCTGTAATTTAATTGTCCGCCGCACGGTTCCTCCCCCTGCGGGCTCAATCTCTCCGTACGTCAAGGCTTTTAGTGGGACACCGCGCTTGACGAATTTCGACTGGAGTATATCGACGACGGCCTTCATTTTGAAATCGTCGTCCGAGATGAGCACGATTTCAAATTCCTTCGCGTTGACTTCGATGGAGGTCTTCGAACCTTTGAAGTCATATCGTTGAATGATCTCTTTGCGCGACTGGTTTATCGCATTATCGACTTCCTGCATGTCGACGCGCGAGACGATATCAAATGAGAATGTGTCCGGCATGGTTCAATAGGTCAGTTTAATCTGGAAAAAATTGCCTTGAGAAAAATAAAAAACAATCTGAACCGGGGAAATCCGGTGCGGACGTCGAAGCGATTATGCGCCTCCCTCTGCGTCTTCGGGTCTTTGGTGATGATCACCACCGATAATGGTTGTTTCATGAGTTACTCCGTGCCGCCTTAGGATAACGACTCTTTGACGGTAATGTTTCGCTTGTGCAGCTCACGTAAGAGGGGATCGAGCGGGACGCACTGCTCGGGAGGAAGCACCCCTTTGGTTTTGATCGTGCCGTTTGACAACATCTGCGCGATGATTGATGTAGGAAACGCCGTGGTTCTCATCATCGAGGTTATCTTCAGCTTCTCATCATAGTGATCTATCATCTCATACGCAAGTGTTTGCCGGCGATTATCCTTCATTCCGCGGATCGTGACCCGCATAAGAACGACGTCGGGGCCATTCGACGGAAGTCTGCGCCGCAGCATCTCTTCGAAAAATTCGCGGGCGGTCCGGATCGAAGCCCCGGAAACGATCGGCTCCGCACCGGCAAAGCCAAGATCGAGTAACAGCTTAAACTTTTCGCAATGTCCCCTGTACCTAATTGTCTTGTAATCGAGCGCTTTCACTTTTCCGTCGAACATCCTCGTGAGGGTTGAAGTGCCTCCCGATGTGTTGAATGCCTCGAGTTTTCCGAACGGCGGAGGGAAATCGATTTCTTCGAGATCCAGCATCGAATCGACGCGTTGTTGTTTGCCGTCCCGGATAACTTCAGCAGCTTCTAGATATTCGTTGATCAACCCCTCGGCAGAGAACACAAGCTGGTAGTTGAGAGGCGGCTGAGGATGTTGGGGCAGGCCACCGACGCGGATGTGGATTTCATCCAGGGAACTGAAGCGCTTCGCGCCCCCGGCTGCGACTACGGATGCAAACCCCGGGGCCAGACCGCAGTTTGGGAGAATGCAGACACCGGCGGCTTTTGCCAGCGCGTCGAGCGAGATCTGGCGATCGACAACATCCATATTTCCGCCCAGGTCGCAGAAATGGATGCCTGCTGTGATGGCGGCCTGCGTCAGGCCGACGTTCTGCGTGTAACTGGTGGCCCCGATTGCGACGGAAACGCCTTTCATCGCCCGGATCACCTGCTCGGGAACCTGCGTGTCGAGCTGGACCGGCTCGACTTTCCCCCCGATCATCCCCGCGACTTTCTTGGCGCGGTCGCCATTGATGTCGGCGAGAATAACGCGGTCTACCCCGTCGGAGTGCGCGAGATCGTAGGCAAGAGCGCTCCCCATCATCCCTGCTCCGACTACGAGAGCATTCACTTAAGGATCTCCCCCGTTTCGGTGCTCCAGAACAGAAGGTCGAGCTCATCCATCGGGATGCCGATCTCGCGTGCGAAGCGCTGAAATCTCTTCTCTATAAGTAGATACCGCTTTGGAGTCAGAGTCTTCGGCAGACGGCGCATGACACGGAAGCGAACGAGATTCTTCAGGATGTGACGGTCGAGGATGGCAAGATCCCGGTGGCCGATGTTCCGGAGAAAATGGGAAGCCTCCTTCCACCCGATCCCGCGGACATTCTTCACCAGCCATTCCCGCAGTAGGGCGCTGCTGGTGCCGTTTTCGAGCTTCCCGGCGACCTCTGAAAATTGTGTCTTAATCATAACGAGGCTTCTCGCCTTCGTTTTGTGGAAACGGATATAGCAATCTTTTCGATTGAGGATCGGCTCGGGATCGATGTCCCGATGCCAAAAGTTTTGCTCCCGAAGGAGGCGAACCACTTTCTCGGCGTTGACGGCGCTCGATTGCGGAGTCAGAACGCAGTAGACGAGTTCATAGAAGTATTCGCTCGGTGGGATCTGTGAGAAATCCATCAGCCGGTTCCGGATTGCGGCGCTGCGCGGAGCAATGAGAGAACGCAACTCCGCGGCCGAAGATGGTGCGGGAATCTTCTTCATTCGGCCGACAGCGAAACTCTCAGCTTCTTATGCACTCCCACTTTGTAGACTACACCGTCTTCCGCGAGCCGGTCGACCACTCGAATCAGCCAGGGCAATTCGCTGGCCCTGAAATCGGGCTTGATGGCCTTTGCAAGCTCCGCGACGGCCAGCGGCCGATCTCTTTCAGCGTTTCGCAGCGCCTGCACAATCCGTCCCCGCCAAAGCCTTCGCGGAATACCATCATAGGACGGTTCAGGCTTTCTCTTGCGCGACTGTGGCGCGGGCACCCGGCGCATGCTGCCGTGCTCCAGATGTGCCGATGCGCAGTAATTCTTCACGGGGCAATGTCCGCACAGGGGCTTCGCCGCCGTGCAGACAACAGCGCCCAGGTCCATCACTGCTTGATTCCAGGAATAGGCGTCTTCCGGCAGGACTTTTTCTGCGACTTTCCAAGCCGTCGCTTGGTCCTGCCGGTCTGAAAAGTTCTTCATCTTCCAGAAGATGCGGGAGAGAACGCGATGGATGTTAACGTCCACCACCGGGACATGCTGCCGGAATGCAAAACAGGCGACGGCGTGCGAGGTGTACTGACCGATACCCGGAAGCACCTCGAGCTGTTCGATTTTCCTCGGAAGCTGGCCGTCGTAATTCTGAAGAACCGACCGTGCAAGATCATGGAGATGAACTGCTCTATTATTGTAGCCGATCCCCTGCCACGCGCGGACGACGTCGCCCCTGGGAGATTCTGCAAGCGCGCGCAATGTCGGGAATTGTTTCAGGAACAGGGGCAGTTTTTCCTGAATGCGCGACGTCTGAGTCTGCTGAAGCATGATTTCGGAGACGAGAATCGTGTACGGATCGCGAGTCTCCCGCCAGATGAATGATCGACTGTTTTTCGCATACCAGAGGGATATCCGGCGCTGAATCGCCTGAACCTTTTTCAAGTTATTTGAGCCCAAAGTGCTCGAGGAGCTTCTTTGTGACGTCTCTATTTCCTTCGAGGATATCATATGAATGAAGATCTGCCACCGGCACCCAGAGCCAGTGAGCAAAAACGTTATTCGTGACGGTTCCCGAGAAGTTCTTGATCAGGTAGTAGGACACGTCATACGAGCCGCTGTCGGGGTAGACGTAGTGCTGTTGGTGAAAGAGCGTTCCGATCTCGGCGTTGATACCCAGCTCTTCGCGCAATTCACGGCGGAGACAATCTTCAAGCGGTTCATCATTCTCGAGCTTGCCGCCGGGAAACTCCCACTTGAGCGGGTACCGCGCCGATTGCCGGCGCTGACACAAGAGCACACGGTCCGTTCCGGGTGTCGTTCCGTTTTGAACAATGATGCCGACTGCTACCTTGACCACAAAGAAAAGATAATGAAACTTGCATGGAAATACAATGAGCCCAGATGCTTCGCTCTGAATCCCACACGTAAGCTTCGATTCGAAATTGTAGCTTGGACTTTTGCGGCGCTTCTCCGTACATTCATCCTTCACTCTGGGACGACCAATGGGACACGCAGTCAATTCAAAAGCTGAAGAGATTCTGGATAAGGAATTGAAGTGCCTCAATGCAGGCTTCGTGCGTCTGGTGGACTACATGGGGGGAGACGAATCGATCGTTCAGGCAGCGCGAGTGTCGTACGGAAGAGGCACGAAGACGGTGAACGAAGACCGCGGCCTTATCCGCTATCTCATGCGGCACATGCATACCACGCCGTTTGAGATGGTCGAGCTGAAGTTTCATGTAAAGCTCCCGATCTTCGTCGCACGGCAGTGGATCAGGCACCGCACCGCGAACGTGAACGAGTATTCAGGCCGCTATTCCGTGATGAAAGACGAATTTTACATTCCGGAGCCTCAGGCCATTCACCGGCAAAGCCGCCGTAACAAACAGGGCCGGGCGAAGGAAGAAGTGCCGGAAGAACTGCGCAAGAAAGTGCTCGACATTCTCGGGTCTGCTCAGCGTGAGACGTACCGGGAATATTCAACGATGCTGGAGGAAGATATCGCGCGGGAGCTTGCCCGCATCCACCTTCCGCTATCACTCTATACAGAGTGGTACTGGAAGATCGATCTTCATAATTTGTTCCACTTTCTTCATCTCAGGATTGATCCCCACGCGCAGCATGAAATCCGCGTTTATGGGGAGGCTGTCGCAGAGATTACCAAGAATGTGGTTCCGGTCGCCTGGGAGGCGTTCGAGGATTACGTTTTGAAGGCGGAAAAATTCTCGCGGCTGGAACTCGAAGTGTTGACAAAGCAGCTCGATACTTCCCGCATCACGGCGGAGCTGCTTGAATCGAAGGGTTTCGGCAAACGGGAGGCGGAGGAGTTTCTGGAGAAGCTAAAGCTGTTAAAGACGCTGCAAGCGGCATCGGGCCCATCACGAGATTGAACCTACCAAAGTCACCTCCGGTGGGGCATATTTGGGCAGGTCACTGCAACACGCTTGGAGGAATCATTCATGAAAATGTATACTGAGAGTCAGGCTTTCATCTGCGCCACACTCTTGTTGGCAACCATATTTGGTACACAAGCATCAGCGCAAGCTATAGGGAGTGCGCTTGGAAGTCGATCATTTGAGCTTGGTTATTCCCACCGCTGGTTCGAAAGAAAATTGGAGCCGGATTTTCTTGAGGGGACAGACTGGGGCTTGGACTACCTTTACCTCCGATATGGCGCTACCAATTGGCTCACCCTTTCACTTGAGGGAGCCGTCACATTTTGGAGATATAACGGGCCGAAATTCCCCGGACGCGACTATCGTGACATATCTTTTGGAGCGGGCATCACATCGCGCGTCTGGTCTGCCAACAGGACAAGTATTCTTTTGATTCTGGACTATGTCGAACGGTTCTCTTTCGACAGGTCTATACAACGCCGCCACAAACAAACTCAAAATGTTATGGCCGGGGCAGTATTAGAACACAGGTTCCGCATTGCCCCTCTTGATGTTTCTGTGTTCGCGTCGCCTGTTTTCATTTATGACGAGTATACTGAATACCCGTCCGTTTTTACCTACACAAACAAATCGATCGATAATATCGGACTATCAACGGGTGTGGGGGTTGTTGCGTACGACCACGTGCGCCTGTTTGGCCAAGTCGTCTTCGCAAGCTTCTGGCAGCCATGGATTGGTGCCGGCTATGTTTTCTGACTTTTTGAATTCTCGAGAGAAGTTATTAAGTTAGCGCTCCAACCTACCATTCCAAACATCTGAGGAGAATCACATGAAAAGAGTCCTTTTGTTTTCCGCCATTGTTCTGCTCGGCCTGCTTCTCGTCAGCCCGGCCAGTGCACCCGCGCAGAAAAAGAAGATGAAGGAAGGGCGCGTTTTGTGGGCCGCTGAGGACATCAAGTGGGATACCCTCAAAGGATCTCCCCCTGGCGCGGGCGTCATGGGTGCAGTGCTCTGGGGAAACATGGAGAAGGGCCCGTTCGGCGCGTTGATAAAATTCCCCCCCGGCTTCAAACATCCGTTACATTATCACAGCAGTACTCTCAGAGCAGTCGTGATCAAGGGAGCGTATATCTATGGTCCTGAGAATGGAGAAGAAAAAAGGTTAGGAGCCGGATCGTATTTCTCCTATCCCGCCCTTGATCGTCACTCGACGCGTGGCGCTGAGGACTCGGAGACCATTTTCTTTGTAGAGAGTTCCGGCAAGTTTGATGTAGTGCCGATCGAAGAAAAGAAGTAACACCTTCAGGCTGTTATCGAGGCGGCGTTCCGTCAGAGTCGGGAAAGCTCCCGGAGAAGCGAATTCTCCCCGACGGGGAAATTAGTCAGTCATACTTCTCCGGGGCCATTCTCATGCCGGGGCTCGATTAGCAGGAAGACTCGCGCGTGGAGTCTCACGTCCCGGTTGCGTCGACTGTCACGGGGACGGCTCGTTTCCGGCTAAAGTAATCATATGAATTCTTGATCAACTCCATTGCAGGGTGCAAGTCATTTTCATCCCGCACGACGAACGTAACGTACCCTGCCTCAGGGGCCCAACGGTGACGGTGAGCCTTGCCTTCCGCGAGGACACGTTCCTGGGTGTCCTTGGACAATCTGATATCGCAGTGGCCGAAGCCGTGGATGTGCATGAACATTATTCGTCCCACGAAAAATGCATCTTCGTGGATGCCGGCATTTAGCCGCTCTGCGACACCGGGCAGCCCAAGTATCCTCTTCCGTAACTCTTCGTGAAGCGCCTGTCGAGTTTTCATGATCACTACCTTTAAGCTATTTCTGTCTGAGGGTACTCTCCTCTAATTAATAGGACGAGCTCGCCCAGGAAATATTGGGTTCTCCGGAAATTCGAAACGGGGAAATAGCGGCGCGTCCTCAAATTCACCCAAAACAGCGACTTCACGCTTCTTCTGTGCGGATTACTCTAAAGGTGTATAATGTCCTGGGACAGGAAGTGACGACGCTGGTCGATGGGCAGCGGGAGGCAGGCACCCAGAGCTTGCAGTGGACCACGAATGAATTCGCGAGCGGCCTTTATATCTACCGGCTTGAAGCAGATCCGGAGGATCACTCGCAACGAGTTGTGATCAGCCGGAAGATGTCGCTTGTGAAATAGGCACGAAAGCCTTCAACGGAAACTGTTCTCATTCGGATATTCTGTGCAAGTGGAAGAGCTTCAAAATCTTATCCTGGCTTACCGGCTTGCCAGAAAGTTTACTTAGTTCCACGTACAGCTTCGCATATAACTTGATCGCTTTTGTCGCTTCGGTCTTTGAGCCAAACGGGGTACTGTCCACTCGGCCTCTAACCGTGGGCGGAGAAGTTACCCTGTCAACTATTACGTATTTGGACATCAGACTATCCCTTTCTGCTTTTTTTCAACGTTGAAAATCGTGTAGGTGTACAATTTTGCGGCCCTTGCTACATGTCCTACAGAATACTCCAATCCAAATTATTTTTCCAAACCCACCTTTCGCAGAAGCGCCGTAAATCGGGGGTCTGCCCGAATCCGATCCACCTTGGGATCAATTTTCAAGCTGGACAATGATTCAGCCTTCTTGTCATATGCTTTCTCGAACCATGTGAATGCCAGATCATTTTCTCCGAGCAAAGCGTAGACGAGAGCAATTCCGCGCACCAGATTTCCAGTCGAAAGTGTCTCCGGCTTCAGATTATCAATAAGTTTTAATGCGTCAGATCTTTTTCCAGAGGCGGCATAACACTGGGCCAGCGCAATGGATGCTTCGAGATCGTTTCCGGTCATTTCGCCCCAGCGTTGGTTCTCGGCAATCGCTTCGGAGAACGATCCTTTACCCTGATAGGCAAGCGAGAGAAGCCGGTGTGCAGCCGCAAAGTTCGGATCCAACTCAAGCGACTTTCTCGCATATTCGATCGCGCCATCGTAATCCCGGGCGTAATACAGGGTCAGACCCTGATCTTTCAGAATAGCAGGGGAAAGCGGATCCAATTCGGCGGCTTTTGCGATCTCACGGAGAGATTCTCCCATCTTTCCGTTAAACATCAGCCATTGGCCGTACCAGTGGTGTGCTGTCGCGTAGCCGGGGTCGAGGCTGATGGCCAGCTTGTATTCCTTCTCGGAGTTCCGCCAGTCCAATTCGTCCAACATGATCAGGAGTGCCAACGAAGCATGAGCCTCGGCGAGGCGGTTGTCAATCTTTAACGCCTTGTCCACAGCGGTCCTTGCCTTGGGGTACAGTTCCTTCCGCAGGAGAGGTTCATACTCGGTGAGAAGATCATACGAATCGGCGAGCCCGGCCCAAGCGTGCGCGTAGTTTGCATCCCGTTGGATCGCCTCTTCGAAGTAACGGATCGCAGTCTCCACTCCATCCTTGCTCCTTTTATTCCAGAAGAACCGGCCCCTGAGGTAGAGCTGATACGCCTCGGTGTTTTCCGTTGCGCGCCGCTTCAGATTTCGCCTCTCGATCGGCGTGAGGCGCATCTTGAGGCCTTTCACGATCCTGGCGGCCACATGCTCCTGGAAATCAAAGATCTGATCCATTGTTCCGGTATATTTCTCAGCCCACAAGGAAACATCCTGAACAGCATCGATCAGCTGCGTCGTGATGCGAAGGTCGGAGCCGCTTTTCCTCACGCTTCCTTCCAGTACGTATTGGACGCCAAGCTCCGCAGCAATCTGTTTCATCGGTTTCCCGGACCGTTCGTAATGCATCACGGAAGTGCGCGATATGACAGTTACATTCCGAAGCCGGGAAAGACTCGCTATGATCTCCTCGGTCAACCCGTCGCTGAAATACTTGTTGTCCTGTTCCGGACTGATGTCCTCGAATGGCAAAATCGCAATTGACTTGGTTGAAGCCGCACGAAGTTTGGTGACCTCGTGCTCAATCTGGCGCAAGTCCTCAAGGAGCGATCCTGCATCCTGATAGCGCAGGACAGGCATCTTCTCCAGGCACCTATCTACGATCTTCTCCAAGGCAGCGGGAATCTCGGGGCGGATGGCAGACGCGGGCCGGGGCTTTTCGTGAGCGATGGAGTACATCGTCGCCTGGTCATAATCGCCGCTGAAGGGTCGACGGCCAGTGGCGGTTTCATAAAGCACGACGCCGAGCGACCAGATATCCGCCAGGTGGTTGACTTGATTGCCTTCCAGTTGTTCCGGTGACATGTATGCAATGGTGCCCGAAACCTGGGCGGAGTCCGGATGTTGTGCCTGTTCCGTCGTTCGTGCTAAACCGAAGTCCGCGATCTTCGCCGCACCCCCGCTGGTGACGATGATATTCTCGGGTTTGATGTCCCGGTGGACGATGCCTTTCGCGTGAGCAGCGCGCAGACCCTCGGCGACATCGCCGGCGAGCCTGATAACTTCCGGGATCGACAACGGTCCTGCCTGGATTGCTTCCCTCAGGCTTCGGCCCTCAATGAACTCCATCACGATGAATATCTCGCCATCTGCTTCATCGATTTCATAAATAGTGCAAATATTCGGATGGTTCAGTCCGGAGGCCGACCGCGCCTCACGCAGGAAGCGATCTCGCGCCTCTCCCTGAACTGTGTGCTCCTTGGGTAGAAACTTTATCGCGACGGTCCGCTGCAGTTTAAGATCCTCTGCCCTGTAGACAACCCCCATTCCTCCCTCGCCGAGCTTTTCAAGGATCTTGTAATGAGAGATTATTTGCCCGATCACAACTGCGTTTGGTTCTGTGAGAAATGGATGTCCATCCCAGGGGATCTGGATTCGAAAGGTATTCAAAATCTTCGCGAGTGTCAAAGGCTCACATTTACTAATTACGCTGTAATTATACAGCATAATATGGTACTTATTATAGTTAAGCTGTATAAATACCTCATATTATCTTGCCTTTAACTACCAAAAACAGTACATTTGATCAATTGGTGATGAGGCATTGAAATGAAAAACTTTAATGAACTGAGCGATCTGGCAATTCTAGAGATGCTTGGTGAACGAGCGAAGCTGGAACGACTTAACCAGAATTTGACTCAGGTGGAGCTTGCACGACGAGCGGGGATTGATCGGATAGTTTTGACACGACTTGAAAATGGAAAAGGGTGTACGCTCCGGAGTTTAATTCGTATTCTTCGATCCTTGGGGAAAATTGATCATCTTGACATGTTTCTCCCCGAACCGGGGGTTAGTCCGATCCAGCTTGCACAACTCGCAGGGCGGCAGAGGCGAGAAGCTTCGGGTAAGCGCGGCCGGCCAGCGAAAAGGAGATAATCTTGTCAAGACCAGTCAAAAGAGTAAAAGCGGCAAAAGTAATCCTTTGGGGAAGGGAAATAGGAGCCGTCGCATGGGATGTAGACAGCCAATTTGCGACGTTCGAATACACATCAGCTTTTCTAAAGGAAGGATTTGAAGTTGCTCCAATTATGATGCAACGCAGAGCGGGAATATTCTCTTTCCCGGAATTGAATCGTAATACATTTCATGGTCTACCAGGAATGCTCGCCGATTCCATTCCGGATAAATTTGGCAACGCGCTCATTGACACCTGGCTTGCGCGTCACGGCCGATCTAAGGATGACTTTTCCCCCGTAGAACGACTCTGTTACATCGCATCGAGAGGGATGGGAGCGTTGGAATTTAAGCCGGCACTCCGGCCGCCAGAGAAAGCCTCGGTGCCGATTGAGATAGAAGAAATGATCAAGCTTGCACAATATGTAATTGACAATCGAACGGAGATGCTCGTTAATCTGGCGGATAAGGCAAGAGCTCTCGAGACGATTATCCGTATCGGGACGTCCGCTGGCGGGGCGCGGGCAAAGGGATTGATCGCGTGGAACCGTGCAACCAACGAAATTCGTTCCGGGCAAGTTCCCCCACCAAAAGGATTCGAACCGTGGATTATGAAATTTGACGGCATAAACGATCAGGCTCTGGGAATGCCGCAGGGGTATGGACGCATTGAATATGCTTATTATCTGATGGCCAAGGCCGCGGGAATCAAAGTATCGGAGTGTCACCTATTTGAAGAGAACGGGCGGGCACATTTCATGACTAGGCGATTCGACCGGGAACCGAATGGCGACAAAATTCACATGCTCTCTCTTTGCGGGATTGCTCACTATGACTTCAACATGGCAGGCGCCTATGGGTACGAACAGGCATTTTCGGTGGTACAGAAATTAAGTTTGGGATACGATACACTGGAGGAAATGTACCGGCGGATGGTTTTTAACGTTGTTGCACGCAATCAAGACGATCACACGAAGAATGTTGCCTTCCTCATGGATAAGAGTGGAATCTGGAGACTTTCAACCGCTTTCGATGTCATATGGGCGTATAACTCAACCGGACCGTGGACTAACCAACATCAGATGACCATCAATGGGAAAAGGGATGGCTTCGTAAAGGCAGATCTTCTTGAGCCTGCGAAACAATTTGGCATCAAGAATGCGAACAAAATAATTGAAGAGGTAGTCGAGTCGGTAAGCAAATGGCCGAGAGTTGCTGGGGAGCTTGATATTGCCCAAACGATGGTAAAACGAATAGCGGCAACCCATCGATTGGATTGGTAGTGAGCTGACTGCCGCACGGACCATCCGCAGCGTTGAGGTGAAGAGATTTCCGTATATTATCCGGTTCCAGTGAAACACGGACAGTCTGGCTTCTGCGATCGTGCATCTCGTTGGAGGCGGTGCGAGTGTGTTGCATAGCGCTATTTGAATCCACGTTTCCTTTTCTCGATTAAGACCTGCGCATCGACCGGCGACGCACAAATTGCGCAAACATAACGGCGCGTTGTCTCGTTGAAGTCCGGTTCTCGAACCTGCTTACAATTCGGACAACGAATCGTTAACGGTTTATCCTCTTTCGGTTTTGCCATTGTCCCTGGTTTTCCTCGTTGTGCAATACATCAAAGCCACCCCGGCATTCTCCATCGTTCATTCCTCAAACGTACTGTCCTGCGACAAATCCCGATGCCCACGCCCATTGGAAATTATATCCGCCCAGGTGTCCCGTAACATCCACCACCTCGCCGATAACGAACAGCCCCGGGACCTTCCGCGCCTCCATCGTTTTCGATGAAAGCTCGTTCGTGTCCACGCCGCCACAGGTCACTTCCGCCTTTGCGTATCCTTCCGTGCCATTTGGCTCAAGCTTCCAGTTGTGGAGCTGAGCGGCAATGGATGAAAGCTCTCCGATTGAGTACTGGTCAAGCGACTTCGACCAACCGTAATGCTCGGACAACCGTCTTGCCAGCCGCTTGGGGAGAATTTCCGAGAGCCGCGTGGAGATCTCAATTCCCGGCCGATGATTATCTGCAAGGAACTCACCAAGCTCAACATCGGGTGAAAGATTGACGGAGATCGTTTCTCCAGGCTTCCAGTAGGAAGAGACCTGCAGTATCGCCGGACCACTGAGACCGCGATGCGTGACGAGAAGGTTCTCCCGGAATGATTGACCGTTACAACTACAAACCGCGTCGACCGAGATGCCGCTCAGCCCGGTGAAGAATGAGATGTCCTTCTCGCCGAACGTTACCGGCACAAGACCCGGAATTGTTTGATTTACTTTCAAGCCAAACTGCCGTGCGAGCCGATAGCCAAGGTCTGTCGCTCCAAGCTTTGGGATGGAGAGGCCGCCCGTAGCGATGACCAGTGAATCGGATTCATACTCCTCGCTCTCTGTCGTGGCGACGAACCGTCTATCCTTGCGCACATTTGCGACCTGACTGCCGACCACAATGCGTACGCCGGCATCATTGCATTCTTTCTCCAGCATCGCGATGATCCGCTGCGAAGACTCGTCGCAGAATAACTGGCCGAGCGTTTTTTCGTGGTACGCGATGCCGTGCTTCCTGACCAGTGCTATGAAATCATCAGGTGTAAACCGTGCCAGCGCCGACTTGCAGAAATGTGGATTCTCCGAGATGTAATGCTCGTGGTCTGTCGCCGTGTTTGTGAAGTTGCACCTCCCGCCGCCTGAAATGCGGATTTTCTCGCCGATCTTTCGGTTCCGTTCAAGCACAAAGACCGACCTACCCCGCTTCCCCGCCTCGATCGCGCACATCAGTCCCGCCGCCCCGGCGCCGAGTATTATGATGTCAGACAAAGAACCTTCATTTTTTCAAAACTTTCAGGCGGTCCGCGAGGTCTTCGAATACCTGCTCCAGCGCGTCAGTATCTTTTACACGGCCACTGGTACTACCAAGAAGCCAGACTTCCGAATTGCCAATTAAGAAATCCTGCTTGCCCCTTTGCCGATTCGCTGAAGGATAATTGGGCTTAAAAGCATTCTCAAAGGTTTCCACATTTGTGGCGAAGGCGAGAATCTTGGGCTGGTACTTCTCGACTTTCCGAATAAACTTCTGAATGTCATCGGTTGTGGGTTTTGCTGTCGGATCGTCGTCATTGCTTACGACTCGTCGACGATTGAGATCAGTCAAACCAATACCATGCTTCAAAAGCTGTGACTCCTTCCTTTCGAAGAAGAGCTGCTTATACATATCGTTAAGCACCCCGTCTTTCTTGGCATTTATCAGCACTTTACGTTCGGAGGACGGGACCAAAGATGCCGGTGTGATTCGGGCAAATTCAAGCAGATCCCAGAAGCTGTTGTTCGGTCCCAAATAATAGAACCCGAGTTCATCCGAGGTCTCTGAAATTGTTGATCCAACAAACACGACACTGAGGTTTTGAATCAAAATCTCTGCAAGCATAGATAAATCCGTGTTTGTGATTAAGTAGCTTCAGTTGCAAGTTGGAGGCAATTCTCCATTCTATTTCTGCAGCCTTACTTTCTTCAGGAAGTCGGCAAAACGCGGATCGGCGCGGAGGCTATCCATGAATGGATCGACCGCTAACACGGTCAACGCATCTGTCCGATCTTCATATGCTTTCTGGAGGTAGTCGAACGCTTGATCTTTCGCTCCCAATCCTCCGTACACTGCCGCAACGAAGTACGGATTCACGTACCGAAGTTTCGAAGCCCCTTCCAACTCGCCGAGCGTCCCCCGAGCTTCATCCTTCCTGCCTGAAACTGCGTAGGCGAATCCGAGACCCGCGGTGACAGCCGGATCATTGTCGAGAGCCCTCGCCCGCATCAGCATTTCGATGCCCTTGGGGACGTCTCCCTTGAAGACATGGGCGAGGCCGAGAACCGCGATCGCATAGTAGAAACTCTTATCCATTTCTATCGTCTTCTGCAATTGCTCAACGGCTAGATCGTATTTCCGTGCGTATAAGTATGTCGCGCCAAGATCCGCATTGATAATCAGGGAGAGCGGATCGAGCTCCTGAGCTTTTTTCATCTCCGTAATGGCTTCGTCGAATCGACCGAGGACTGTCAGCGGTCCATTACCGTACCAGTGATGAGCGGTTGGGTAGGCGGGATTGAGCTCGATCGCCCGCTTGAACTCCTTCTCAGAACCGGGATAATTCCACTCGTAATTGTGCAACGCCAGGCCTAGCGACGTATGGGCTTCTGCGAGGCGTTCATCAATATCGAGTGCTTTCTTTGCAGCGGCTTCCGCCTTGGGGTAGGCTTCTTTCGGAGATAGCACGGCGAAAGGACTGAGTAAGTCGTAGCAATCAGCCATCCCGGCATACGCAAGCGCGTACCCGGGATCTTTGTCCGCCGCAAGCTCAAAATATTCGAGTCCCTTCTTCAGCGCATCGCCTGTTCTCTTATTCCAGTAGAAACGGCCTTTGAGATAGAGTTGGTAAGCCTCGGAATTCTCCGTGTATCGCCTGGTCAGCCGCTTCTCATCTTCACCCGTCAGTTTTATCCGGAGCTGCTCGGAGATGCCTTTTGAAATATCTTCCTGAAGGGTGAAGACATTTGAGAGCTGCCGATCGTACTGTTCACCCCAGAGATGGCTGTTGTTCCGAGCGTTGATAAGTTCCGCGCTGACTGTAAGATTGTCGCCATGTCTCGTAATCCTCCCGAGGAGGATAGCTGCGACATTCAATTTCTTCGCCACCTCTTGAACATCCACGTCGGATCCCTTATAACGAAATACAGAATTTCTCGACATGACGGTGAGGCCGGGAAGGCGGGATAAACTGTTGATGATTCCCTCGGTAATGCCGTCGCTGAGGTATTCCGCGCCTGAGTCCGGGTTTGCATTGACAAATGGAAGCACGGCTATCGACTCGATTGCAATGCCTCTCACAGGGAAGAAATAGAGTCCGGCAAGGGCCATAAGACCGAGCACGATGGCTGCGGAAGCAATCTTTAGCCATCTGGTTCGGGGGCCGCCGGAAGTTTCGGAGGCTGCGACAGCGCCCGCTCCTTCGGAAGGCCGTAACTCTCTCCTCTCGATTGGCTTGCCTTCGGAGTCCCGCCTGTACCGTTTGAGGTCAACAGCCACGTCCTTCATCGACTGGTAGCGCACTTCCCGATCCTTCTCTAAACACTTGAGCACGATGCGGTTCAGATCCTCATCGCCCCCCTGTCTGCCCTCCGAAAGAGGTTTCGGAGCCACATTGATGATCTCGTACATCATCGCTGTTTCATGTTCGGCACGGAAGGGAAGCTGCCCGGAGAGTATTTCATAGAGTACGACGCCGAATGAAAAGATATCGGTGCGGTAATCGGTTTCAATTCCCTCCACCTGTTCGGGTGACATGTAGGCGAGTGTTCCGACCGTTGAACCGGTTTTCGTCAGCTTGCTCACTCCGCGCAGTTTCGCGAGGCCGAAGTCCATGATCTTCGCCCTGCCATCGGCCGTCACCATGATATTTTCGGACTTGATATCGCGGTGGATTATTCCCTTCTCGTGTGCTTTCTCGAGCCCCTCGGCAACCTGGGTCGCGATATCCAGACTCTCCTTCCTGCCGAGTTTACGATAGCCTTCCGTTTCTCCGGATTTTTTCCGAATCCATTCCCGCAGGGTATTTCCATCCAGATATTCCATGACAATGAAGGTCTCATCGTTCGCTTCATCGATCTCGTAGACCGTGCAGATGTTCGGATGATTCAGTGCCGATGCGGATTGGGCCTCGAGTGTGAAGCGCTCCCGTTCCTCACCATGAACGGAAAGTCGTTTTGGGAGAAACTTTATGGCAACCGAGCGCTTGAGCTTGAGATCCTCGGCTTTATAGACGACTCCCATGCCGCCTTCGCCGAGTTTCTCGATGATTTTGTAATGGGAAATTGTCTGACCGATCATGGGTTCGTGCAGCCCTGTGGGTGTAGAATTTGTCGCCCTTTTGAGGTGAAAGGCAGTGAAAAGGTAGGCAAATTCCTCGCGAGTATCAACGCTCCCAAATTCTTCTGCAGTACATGTATCGGGCCCCCGTTACAAGAATTTCAACGGAAACTGTTCTCATTCCGAAATTCTATGTACGCATAAGGGCTTCAAAATCTTGTCCTCGCTCACCGGGTTGTACACTCACTCCTTCAAACCACCTGCCATTATACCGGAGATGTAGTATTTCTGCAGCGCTGCAAAGAGGATCAGTACGGGCGCGATTGTGATCACCGAGCCGGCCATCATCAATTCGGTATCCTGCACGTGTTCCAGGGAAAGGTTTGCAAGCGCGACAGGCAGTGTGTACATCGAATCGTCGGTCATCACAATCAACGGCCACAAGAAATCGTTCCACGTTCCCATGAAGGTAAGGATGCCGAGGGTAATGAGAATAGGCTTGCAGAGGGGCAGAACGATCGTCCGGTAGATCTTGAAGCTGCCTGCCCCATCGATGCGGGCGGCCTCGATGAGGCTGTCGGGAATTGACTGCACAAACTGGCGGATAAGAAAGATGCCGAACACGCTTGCCATCCCCGGAATGATGACACCGGCATAGGTATTGATGAGGCCCATCTTGTTCAGCATCAGAAAGAGAGGCAACATCGTCACCTGGGCCGGAATAACCAGGGACGAGAGCAGAAGCTTAAAAAGCGAATCGCGGCCGTAAAAACGAAACTTTGCAAACGCATATCCCGCCATTGAATTAATGATCAGCGAGATTGCAGTCACTGCAATCGAGAGAAATGCGCTATTGACCACATAGCGGGCAAGATTTAGCCGCGTAAACAAACCGGTGTAATGCTCCAGCGTAATCCGGTCAGGAAAAAAGGGGGGCGGAAATCTGCTCGCCTGACCTGAAGGCATCAATGATGCCGAGACCATCCATACGAGGGGGACGAGCGTGATCGCCGCAATCATGATGAGGACCGTGTAGAGCAGTATCTTTATCACAGGTTTCATCAAGCGGCAAATTTCCTGTTCATCCTCGTCTGTACAAATGATCCGATGAGAATAAGTGCAAACAGTACGAATGCCACCGCCGCCGAGTATCCCATGTTCCACCACCGGAACCCCTGCTGATACATGAGCAGGACGATGCTGAGTGTGGAATTGAGCGGCCCCCCCTGCGTCATCACGTAGGGTTCTGCGAAGAGTTGAATGTAGCCGATCATCGTGATGACCGCAATGAAGAGCGTGGTCGGCGCAAGCATGGGAATAGTGATCGTCGTGAACTGCCGCCACTTTCCCGCCCCATCGATGCTGGCGGCTTCGTACAACTGTTGTGGAATATTTTGAAGTCCGGCGATGAAAATGATCATGTTGTATCCGAAGTTTTTCCAAACCGCCATCAATATGATAGCGGGCATCGCCCAGGTAGGGTCGCCCAGCCAATCGATCGGGCTCACTCCGAGAAACGAAAGGACATAGTTGAGAGATCCATAGCGCGGGTGATACACAAATCGCCACATGACGGCGACTGCAACGAGAGTCGTGACGACGGGAGTAAAATAAGCGGTACGGAAAACGCCTTTGAGCCGCACAAGTTTTGATTCGAGAAGCAATGCGGAAGCGAGCGAGGCAGCGATGGAGAGCGTTCCCCCAACGAATAAGAAGTAGAGCGTGTTCCGCACGGCCTTCCAGAAGAGCGGGTCGCTGAGAAGGTCAGCATAGTTTTTCAGGCCGACAAAGCGGGCGAATTTCCAGTTGGCAAGAGAATAGATGTCAAAATCCGTAAAGCTCAGGATGAACGCGGCAATGACCGGTAGAAAAAAGAATATACCGATCGAGAGAAGCGCCGGCGCGAGAAAAAACAGAGCCGTTCTTGTTTTCGAGCTATCGCCCATGAGCCATCATCCACCTTCGCTTCTCGAGCATCAAATCAACGGAGTGGTCAAGGACACGCGTTGCGTCATCCACGCTCATTCTGTCCATCGCGATTTGCTCGGTAGCCTCCCGGACTTTCTGGGCGATCTGTTCCCATTCGGGAATTTTTGGGGTAGCAACCACATGATTCAATTGTTCGAAGAACGCTACCGCATACTTATTGTTTGCCGACGTCGCGTTTTTCCACGCTTCGATGCGGGCGGGAAGATCTCCCGTGAGCTCGGAGAACTTCACCTGGATCGCCGGCTCCGACAAGTACTCAATGAGTTTCCATACCTCTTTCTTCTTCTCCGACTTTGCAAACATCACTAAACTCGATCCTCCGGCGAGCGAGACTCCGATATTTCCATCAGGCCCGGGCATAGGGGCGGTCATCCATTTGTCCTGAAGCTCCGGAGGAAGGCGGCGGCTGAATTCGCCGATATTCCACGGACCAGTAATGAACATCGCAAAGATCCGATCGGCCATTCCTTGATAGACATTGACAATCTGAGTTGTCTGTACCGGTGCCAGTCGCTCCATGAAGAACCGGTGAAACACACTCATCGCATCCCGAAATTGCTCCCCGCTGAAGTTTGCGTACGCATTACCGTCCTTGAGAAGCGTCGATCCTTTTTGGAGGCCCATGATCACCTGTGGGGCCCATTCATTGTTGATCGGAAGGAGGATCGCATACTCCGAGAGTTTCTGGCGGACGAGATTTCTTGAAGCATCGAGCCACTCGTCCCATGATTTCGGCGGGCGGGCATAGCCCGCCGCGGTAAGCAGATCGGAACGATAAAACATCACGCGCGTGTCGACATACCAGGGGACCCCGTACAAAAGAGAGTCGATAACATTCGTGTCCCAGATGCCGGAAAAATAACTTGTGTCGTTGATTGATGATGATTGTGAGAGCCAGGGACGGAGGTTTTCGAGGGCGTTGAGCATGTAAAACTCGGGAATCCATGTATTGCCGAGCTGGCACATATCGGGAAGCGAGTTGCCCGCGTAGGCAGTCAGGAGTTTCTCATGCGCGGCGTTCCATGGGATCATCTGCACCCGCACTGTTACTCCCGGATTAAGGCGTTCAAATTCGGGCATCAATTTCGCCACATGCTCACCTTCGGCACCCATCGCCCAGAAAACGATTTCCGTGCGGTGTTGGGGCGTTAAACCGCAGCCCGCACAAAGAACTATCGGGATTAGGATGTACAGGAAGACTCTCAAATTGGCCCGAATCCCATTCATCTCCGCCCGGATCGCAATAATCTTGGCCCTTAGTGCATTCATCTCGGCTCCGATCACATTCACCGCCTAATTGGCAACGAATTCAAAATCGGTTTCAAGCCCATCGACAGAATTTCCCCCCACATAGACTTTGAAAAATCCAGGCTCAACTACTCGCTTCATGTGCAAGTCGTAAAAAGTCAATTCGGTTGGGTTAAGGGTGAACGATATCGTTTTGCTTTCACCCGGCTGAAGAGCAACGCGCCGGAACGCTTTCAACTCCTTCACCGGCCTCGTAACGCTCGCAACGACATCACGCACGTAGAGCTGCGCAACCTCCTCCCCCGCCAACTTCCCCGTATTCTTCACCTCAACAGAAACCACCACACTGTCATTCATACCAATTTTCGGGCGATTGACGGTAAGGTTTGAATAGAAAAAGGTCGTATAACTTAGCCCATATCCGAATGGAAAGAGTGGGGTATTTGGACTATCAAAATACTTTGAAGTGTATTTCTCCTTCTCAGAGAACGGACGGCCCGTATTCTTATGGTTGTAGTATAAAGGAATCTGACCCAGACTTCGGGGGAACGTGACCGGAAGTTTCCCCGATGGATTGACATCACCGAACAGCACATCAGCTACGGCATTTCCGGTTTGCACACCCAGGAACCAGGTCTCCAGGATTGCCGGAACGTGCCCGGCAGCCCAGCCGATCGTCAACGGACGACCGTTCATTAAGACGAGTACCGCCGGTGTGCCCGCCTCGATCGCCGCTTTCAAGAGCTCATTCTGAACGCCCGGTAGATCAATATTAGACCGGCTCGAAGCTTCCCCGCTCATGTTTTCGCCTTCACCCAGGACCAGGATAACCGCGTCTGCTTGCCCGGCTAATTTCTTCGCTTCAGATAGCCGAGCGACCGAATCGCCCTCGATTTCGCATCCCTTGAGGTAGACAACCCGCGATTCTGATGAAACATGACTCCTGATCCCTTCGAGAACAGTTGCTACGTCTTGAGGTTTGCCGGCGCAATGCCACGGTCCGAGCGGATCTGATTTGCTATTGGCAAGCGGTCCGATCACGGCAATCGTTTTAAGATGCCTGGATAGAGGGAGAACTGATCGATCATTCTTGAGCAGGACGATCGACTTGCGCGCGGCCTCCAAGGCGGTCTGCAGATGATCTTTGGTAAGCACGGCAGTGGTTTCGCGTTCCGGTGTGCAACCGCGCGTGGGGTGAAAGAAGAGCCCCAGCTTAAACTTGGCTCGGAGCACTCGCAGTACAGCTTCATTCACGACCTCTTCCTTTACTCTTCCACTGCGCACAAGGTTCGGGATTTCCTGCTGATAAATTCTGCTGACCATGTCGAGGTCGACGCCGGCGTTCAACGCGAGAGCACCGGCATCTGCGCGGTTAGCTGCGATGCCATGTGCCTGTAGCTCTTCGATCGCCGTCCAATCACTCACCACGAAGCCGTTAAAACGCCACTCACCCCGCAAAACGTCCGTGAGGAGAAATCGATTAGCGGAGCTGGGGACGCCGGAAATTTCATTGAACGACGACATGATGCTTCCGGCGCCGGCTTCCACAGCCGCCTTGAAGGGAGGGAGATAAATCTCGCGAAGCGTCCGTTCCGAAATGTCTACCGAGTTATAGTCGCGCCCCCCTTCCGCACCTCCATACGCAGCAAGATGCTTTGCGCAGGCAAGAATGGAGGTGGAATCAAGCAGCCCTTTCCCCTGAAATCCTCGCACACGTGCGGCTGCCATGAGCGAGCCGAGATACGGATCCTCGCCGGAACCTTCCACTATTCGCCCCCAGCGGGGGTCACGTGCAATATCCACCATCGGTGCGAACGTCCAGTGAATACCTGCCGCCGAGGCTTCGATCGCAGCAACGCGGGCGGTGCGCTCTGCAAGATCCGGATCCCACGAGCTCGCTTCGGCAAGCGGAACGGGAAATATGGTTCTGAAACCATGAATCACATCGACGCCGAGCAGCAGGGGAATATGCAGCCTGCTCTCCTTCACGGCAATTCTTTGTGCTTCGGCGACGGGTACTGCGCCGGACAGATTCAGAAATGAGCCGACGAGGCCTTGACGCACAAGGGCTTGTTCCTCATCTGTCAAGAGCGCACCAAGCTTCGAAACTCCTTGCCAGGATATCTGACTGAGTTGTCCGCATTTTTCTTCGAGCGTCATGAGATGCAAGAGAGAATCGATTTGCCGTCCAAAGGAGTTATCCTGCGCTCGGAGCGAACTCAACGAAACAACCATAGCCCCAAGAAGTGTCCAGATAAGAGACCCGAGAGGCGCGAGCGGCTTCGATTTCTTCATTGATCTTTTCCGCATGCGTAGGAGATAAGATTGATCATATACTGTTGAAGCACAGGATCGGGACGGCGAGAGTACAGAGAATCGGGTTCACGCATCTGACCGGGACGTCGGGCGTACAAAGAATCGGACCGACTCGCGGAAGCTGGTTGCCGAGCGTCGAATGAATCGGGCTGACTCGCTTTCCCAAGCCTGCTGCGTAGTTGAAGTCGCGAGATGATGACTGTGCCTTTACCATACGAGACTTCGGAGACAGCAATGACTCCGAGTTTCAGTCCGCAGCGCGCGAGGACTTCGCTCTTTTGATCGCAGATAACATCGTGCTGAGACACTACTTCACCGCCAAATCCGCCGTTGAACATCTTCAAATGCTCCTTTCCAATACGTTTCCACAACGGATGCCGGTGATCTTCTGCAAAAACATAGGAGTCGTACCCGCCCCTGTCAGTATCTTCCCTTCGCGCGACGGTCAGCGACAATTTCTCCAGCACCTGAATCTGTTTCTTGCCGTTGATGCCATATTCCGGCTCGATGAGGATGAGGGATCCCCCATCGCTGACGAACCGAGAAACATCTCGCGATCGTTGAGCGAAGCGCTTGTCATTTAGCGTCCCCTCTCCGATAATGACGGCGCGGATGTCATGAAAGGCGGCATCCTCGAAGCTTGAGACTTTAACGGCATAGGCCTCGAGAAACTCAGACAATTCTGTCCGAGAGGGGAGGACGGATTCTCCGGTTGTGTTCGAGAGAATGGCCACATGGATCCCGGATCCGGAGAATACTGGTTTTTCAAAGACATGAACAATTTTTTCCGAGTGGGCAATCTCCTTGCCCTCTTTTCCGGAAAGAAGTCTTGCCGCAATTTTGTAATCCCCGGGAAGCTTCGGCAGCTTGGCTTCAATCGGAACGATCGACATCCCGTTGCCATCAACAGAGATTGTAAGATGATGTTCCGAGAGCCAATCACCGGCCATACTGACAATTCCATAACGAATTGCACCAGTTTCCTTAACCGGCCCGTCATTGAAAACGAAAAGACGTATTGTGCGGGTTTCGCTGACGAAAAAATGCCTGTCCCATAGTTCAAGGCTAATCCCAAACGGGGAAAACGCATTCTTTAGTGTTTTGAGTAAGGGCTTCGGTTGAAGATCCTTGATATGGCCGAGGAACCAGTGCCCCGTCGGTCCTTCATTGTTGCTCAGATAGACGAACGGCTGAATCGCATCAATTCGCATCCGCCGGAAAAGTTCAACAAGTTCCTGTGCGAGGAACGATTGATGTTCGATAACTTCGTCCTCCGTGTGATCCCTGCCCAACCATCGTTCAATGACATCTTGGGTGAGTGCGGTCGGTTTCGAATTCTTGTCCAGCCACCACCAGAGAAATTCATTGACGACGGAAGGGGCCGGAGCGTGTTCAAGGTCTTCCAGCGCTTGTGTGTAGCCGAACTTACGCTCGTTGAGGACCGGGCCGAGCGAGTAGATGTACGGATGCTGCTCAACAAAATCAACGGATTCCCAGGGTCTTGTCGGATCAAGCCTTTTCATCTCCGGAATAATCTCGTTCTGCACTACTGCATCGGCGGACTCGTTCAGTGCATCCCAGATAATGATGCTCGGATGGTTCCAGTTATCCTGCAGCCAGCGGGTGAATTCTTTTGCAATCTGTTCCCTGGTGCCGGTCGTCGTCCAAAATGGCCACTCGTCTTGGATCAGCATACCATGCTTGTCGGCGGCGTCGTACCACCGGTTATACATTTGACCGAGGTGATTCCGGAAGAAGTTGAAATTGTGCGCCTTCGGAATGTCGATCAGCGCTTTCTTGATCCAATCCTGATTCCACGGGAGCGTACCCCGATCCGCATCCGAGAGGAAACGATGGAAAGCGATGTTGCCTCCTCTGAGAAATATTTTCCTTCCATTGAAAAGGAAATCTCCATTCACAATCCTGAAGTCGCGCATCCCGAAGATCGTCGCGCAGGTATCTCCGTTCGAATCCGGATTCCGAATCGTGGATTCGAGCATATAGAGAAAAGGAGACTCCGGCGACCACAAATGCATATCGGCAATGCGAATCTCGGCTGACAGCGTCTTGGCTTCATGAGGATTGAGAGAAGCTGACAGCCCCCGGTGTTGCCCAGCTTCTTTGCGCGCCTCTTCCTCATAGATTGTGAGATCAAGGTTGATGCGTTTCGACTCATCCGAGAGGTTTTCGAGCGTCAGGCGCACTTCTGCCGTCGCTGTATTAATGTGCGGAATGACCTGCACAAGCTTTACGCGCGGGTTGCCGCACTGCAAGAGATACACGTCCCCCCAGATACCGGGAATCCACTCCGCCCGTTCCTGATCCTTGCCCACGGCGCTGTGCGGCGGAAGATCCGCCTTTAGGCCGACGCGCACAACAAGCGCGTTCTCGCCATTCCTCAGCGCCCGCCGCGCATCATATTGCTGCGACGTGTAGCACGCAATGTCGCCGCCGAGATGCGTACCGTTGAGCCAAACATCCGTGCCGAACATTGCTTGCTCGATCACGATAAATGCGAGCTCGTGGTCGTTTTCAGATTTGAACGTGGTTTTGTGCCAATGAAACTTGAATTTCTGCCAATTGTGCTTCGGTGCGGCACAATCAATAAGCGCGGGGACTGGAACAGTATGCTCCCACACCGCGGGGAAGGTTTCATCGTTCGTTGCTTGCAGCTGCCACGTGCCGTTGAGCGAGGATCTCGACTGTGAGAGTTTGTTCCTGAGAATCATTAATACATAAATTCAACGTTCGCGGGCAGGCGCTCAATGACTACATCCTTTCCATTTATTTTACGAACCTTCTTTCGGTCGATCATCACTGACTTGAAACGTTGAGACAGTGGAGACGTTAAAACCATCTTCCCGGACGGCAGCCGTATATCGCCGCTCATCGTGACCGCGACTTTCTTCCCTGTTTTCTTTATACCATAGCTGATATTCCCATAGCAGGTGGGCAGATTGCTCACGTGCACGCCTGCCGAATCATTCACCCACGCATCCGATATCCCGGCCCCGATAACCAACG